>ENA-OPGG01000015-OPGG01000015.1-human-gut-metagenome-genome-assembly--contig:-NODE-15-length-50105-cov-2.033506_pt1 | contig 50105 bp, 4 predicted proteins | sample MGYA00241643_ERZ501583 | MGnify/ENA primary metagenome ERZ501583 (study PRJEB25962, sample SAMEA2042386) | human gut metagenome | biome: human gut; feature: human-associated habitat; material: faeces...
ACATTATAAATATCCGTTAATTCTACATCATATTGTGATACTTTGATTTGAGCACCATTAGGATAAAATGCTGTAACACGTAAATTATTAAGAGTTAATTTTTCATTTAAATTATAAATTGTTTTTACATTAGCTGTATCAAGATTAATTCGTTGTGAGCTGTAATCTAAAACTAAAACCTCATATGTTGTAGAAACTGTTTTGCCATTAAATGTATAGTTTACATTTTGTTCAACAGGTCCTACTTTTGAGGTTGAAATTTTACCAAATTTAGCATCATTTGTTACATTTTTTTCAGTTCCATCGCTAAAAGTGGCTGTAATTATTACAGATGAAGACTTAGAATAGCTAAAGCCTTGATAAACTGTTTCATTATTAATGCCTGAAGCTTCGATATTTAACAATTCGATGCTAGATGTTGTTGAAGCTGTTTTAGAGCAACTAATGATAAAAAATAAGCTAAAAATTACTGTTGTAAAGGAAATAAGTTTCTTAATTATTTTCATTGATTTTACCCTCTACTTTTTTTATATAATAATTTTTTAAAGCATATTCTTTAAATTTATCGTTTGATATTTGTTCTAACGAAGAAAAATCCTTATCCTTTGATGCAACATAATGAACATTCTCATTATCATCTAATACAAATGTTACGTTCTTACAGCCAAAAAATGCGTTATAACCAATTATTTCTACACTACTTAAATCAATACTTGTTAATGAACTGCATCCATAAAAGCATGAATCAGGGATTGAATTGATTGCTTGTGGTATATTAATTGAATTTAAGCTAATGCAATTACTAAATGTGGCAACTCCTAGTTTTGCAATATTTTGATTTAAGGTTACCGTTTCTAATGATCTACAACCATCAAAGGTGTGTGAGCCAATACTTTGAAGTGCAATTGGAAATGCAAGCGTACTAAGCTTAGTACAATCTCTAAATGCATCATCTTGAATACTTGTTAATGTGCTAGGCAAATTAATTTTTTCTAATGATGTACATTCTAAAAATGCTTGAAATTCAATATTTTCAACATTTCCTAATACAAACTCTTTTACACTGCTACAGCCTTTAAATGTACTATTTTTTATTACAGTAATATTTTGAGGAAGCGTAACCGTTCCTATGATTTTATTACAATTAATAAATGCGCCTTCTTCGATAGTCGTTACAGATGATGGAATTATTAAAGAGGTAAATTGACAATTATAAAAAGCGTTATATCCTATAACCTGAAGACCATCATTTAATGTAATATTAGTTAAGCTTGTACAATTCCAAAAAGCATCCTTTTCAATGGTTGTTACCGTGCTTGGTAAAGAAAGCTTTATTAAAGATGATTCTAAAAAAGCATCAACACCAATTGTTACCAAGCCCTCATTAAAATTAACTGCTTGAAGTTTAGAATATTTAAAGGCGTTTGCGCCGATTCCTACAATGGAGGTAGGAAGAGTCAATTCACCATCTAAGGCTGAATCAACATAAGTAATAACATCCTCTTCAACAACAATTTTATTTTTATCACTATCAGTATCAGACTTTTCATTTAAAAGTTCATCCCAGCTCAATTTAGCACCATTTGCATTAACCAAACTTCCTGATGTAATTTTATTATTATCTTTTGCTTTATTGAATTTTATTGGTAAAAAAACAGCAAGGAAAGCAGCAGTAGCTACTAAAACACTAGCTGATATATATAAAAATTTCTTATTCCCGTAACAGCGCCTCTTTTTTGCTAAAATTATCAATATCCTATTACACATTATAACACTAAATAAAAATATTAGCAAATTTCGGCATTTTAATGCTTATGAGCAAAAAAAGAGGTATCCTTTAATTAAAACAGTATTATTAAATACCTCTATATTCTTTATTACATATTATTTACTTCTTCAACTAGTAAGCCAGTACATCAGCTATTTTCTTATCCTTCATTACGAATTTCAAGCAGTGGCATTTATCAACACCAACTCTTGATTTTTAAATTTTTGATAAAATTCAATAAAATTTGTATATTATAACTTTTTTTCATTTTCTTCTATGAAGCATTTTTGTAAATAAAAAAGGTTGTGAAATTCTACTTTAAAAGCAGTTTTCACAACCATATTTTAAATTACTTTTTTTGATCCTTTTTAAAGAATTTATACTTAGTCGCATAATCTATAGGTTTATAATTTAAATTTTCCTCACAGTTATGCATTATCATTAAATCAGCAATAAGCTTTTTAGCTCGTTTAACTGAAAGTGGTGATTTAAGTAGCATATAGAATGGCGTTCTAGCATGAGCACGCTTGTTTGATAAATCCTTATGTGGAATTTTGGCATATTCCGCATTATTAGGATCAAGTCCAAGATATAATCTTACCCTTGATTTAGTAAAATTAATCTTTGCAATTTGATTTCGACCCTTATATAAAACATCACAAGAATTTGTAAGCTTATTAGTTACACCATTATATTTCATAAATTCATTCTTTACGATGTTATATATTTGCTTAACCTCAGGAGAAAGCTTTTTAACCTTATCAACAAAGGTTTTTCTTTCAGCATTTTGAAGCTTATAGAACCTTAAACCTTTGACAAGCTCATCAAATCCACCTTGAAGTTCTTCCTTAGCATGACTCATCCAATCCTCTTGGAATCTATCCTGATAATTTTTAACTAAGGCTTCGATTTGCTCAAGAGTTAATTCAGACTTTTCTACTGGCTCTTCATTTTCAGAATTTGTATCATCATCTGCATCGTTATCAGCATCCTCATCTGTATCGTTATCATCATCAACAGGAAGGGCATCAACATCAAGTGTTAAAGCCTTATCAGCCTCTTCTTGCTCACGCTCTTGTTCAGCCTCATCAGCTTCCTCTTCTTCACCCTTAGTTTGGATATCTCTTAGCATAGCCTCAAGTTCCTCACGCTCTTTACGTTCAGCATCAAGACGATCCTGAAGTGATTGATTTTGAGCCTTCATTTCATCCATAGCACTATCAACCTGTTCCTTTTGCTTCTTTGATAATTTCTCAATTAAAGCATCAACATCTATATTTTGTTGAGGTTGTTGCTGTTGAGGATATGGGTATGGATAAGGATATGGTGCATATGGAGGATATGGGTATGGATATCCCATAGGACCATTATTATTTTGTTGATTTTTTAAATCACGTATTTGTTGTTGTAAATCATCATAATCTCTTCTATCGCGATAAGAATCACGCTCTCTATCTCTTTCACGTTCTCTTTCGCGACGATCTCGTTCGCGTTCACGCTCAAGTTCATCAAGTTGTTCCTTAAGTCGTTTAACTCTATCATCCTCACGATTATCAATCAATTGAGTTTCAAGCTCGACAGGCTTATTCTTAGCTTGCATTTCTTGTGTCTTTTTAATAAATTCAAGCTGCTGTTGCATAAGCTCTATATCTCGTTTATGAGTCAACTCACGCTGTTCTTGTAGTTGTTGTTCAAACTTCCTTTGCATTTCAGACATTTGAGCTTTCAATGAATCTAGAGCTTCATTTTGTGTATTTGTAGTGACATTGATTGTTGTATGATTATTAGTATCTGTATCAGTAGCATCTACACCCTTCTTTTCTACTTCAACCGTTTGCACAATAACCTGTGGCTTTATTTTATCACTATCAACTGGATAATTGAATGGGAAAATAGTATCAAGGAATTGTTCGAACTTAACTTCAGGAATAGGCTTTGAGAAATAATAGCCTTGTAATAAAACCTGACGATTAACAGTTGCAAGATAGTCAAGACATGTTAAAGTTTCAATTCCTTCAAGGCAAATCTTACAACCAACTGATGATAATAGATTAATAATATTTTTGGCAATATTTTTCTCCTTGTCTGTAGCTAAGCTATTTTCAAAGAAGAATTTATCAACCTTAATAGTATCAAAACGATTTTCTGTAAGTAATGATAATGAAGAATAATCTTTTCCAAAATCATCCATAGCAATTCTAAAGCCCGCTTGACGTAATCTTAAAATTGAAGCTGTAAATGCTTGATTTGTTGATACAAATTCACTTTCCGTAATTTCAATTTCAATACTTGAAGGATTAACACCATACTTTGTGGTGATTTCAAGAAGTTGATCTATTTTTCTTAAACTATTTAATGTGAGTTTTGAAAAATTAGTTGATACGACAATGTCATGGCCGGTGTTTTTTGCATTTTGAAGAATTATACATGCTGCTTCAAACATTTTTAAATCAATTTGACGAATATATCCATTTGATTCAAACAAAGGAACAAATTCATCAGGGAAATATTTAATTGAACCATCATCATTAATCCAACGAACTAATACTTCTCCACCAACAACTTTACCAGTTTTAAAATCAACCTTAGGTTGAACATAAGGAATAATACATCCTTCTTCCATCGCACTTTCTTTAGAAGCATTGATTTCTTCTAACTTATTTACCTTATCAAGAACGTCTTGCGAATAGTAATAAATATTACCATCCTTAACAACTGCATATTTAAGTGTTTGAATTGCAAGAGCAACCTCATCCTTAGGATTTTCAAGAGGAACCGCTTCATATACAGCACATGTTACATCAAAGGTATAATAGCCATAATTAGGAAATTCTATTTCATTTAAACGTTCAATACATTTTAAAATGAATTCCTTTACCTCTTCTCGATTTCTATCAGTTACAATTAAACCAAATTTAGAAAAGTCAATACAAGTTACAAATTCTTGTTTTTTTAGACCTTCTGTAAATACATCAGAAATTGTACGCATTAAAAGTCTTTGATTTTTATAGCCCACGTAGACCCCACCAAGGTTATCTAGCGAAAAGATAACAATAGCTGGGGAAACTTGACGAGAGTTCTTTAGTATTTTTTTCTTGCGTTTGCGCAATAATGTAACAAAACCTTCGTGGTTATGCTTACCACTTTCAGCATCCATTAGCCTTGATAATCTTACTTGTATGATATAGTTTTGTCTAAAAGCCATTGCAGCAACAAGTAAGACTATTAATAAGGCTACAAGGACGACCACTAAAACTGTTACTTCGAAGCTTCCTATTTGAAACAACACTTTATCTAACATTATAGTAATCCTCCTTTAACTTATTTATTCGCTGCTTTTTCTTTCTTATCTGACTTCTTGTCAGCCTTTCTAGTAATCTTTCCATACTTATCCTTATTAACAGAAATTAAAATCATAATTAAAATAATTAAGACAATAACTAATAAGATAATAAGTGGGAAGAATGTCCAGAAGTCTGCATTATTATGATTACTTGTAGATTCAACATGGAAAATAACTTGTTTTGTAATTCCATCTTTAGTTGCAATTTCAATAATTACATCATCAGGATTATTTTCAATGTTTGTTTTATAAGTAATTTCTAGTTCTTGTTCAGCATTATCGCCTGTAGCATTTAAAGCTTCAATATATAATAAGAAATCAACTTCAGATGTCTTCTTCTTACCAATGTTAATATTATATTCAAGCTTATCTACTACTTTTTCAAGAGTATATCCATCAGATTCAATTTGATCTTCAAGAACATTATAAGCAATGTCATCACGTTCTACTTCAATAACATATGCCTTTTGATGAATTCCATCTGGTGCAGTAACAAGAATAACTACTTGATTCTTACCGATATGAAGATTATCTGCACCTAATACAGTAACAACTGGAGAATCATAAAATTCATTACCATGAACTACAGTGTCATACTTAACATCTAATAAGCCAACTTTACCATTTACATTATAAACTCCATAGTAAATCTTATCAGAATTAAATACGTCTGAAATCTTTTTAGCATTTTCATCCTTTAATTCAAGTCGATCAGAACCATCCATAAGATTGCTCTTATCAGCACCAACTTGGAATACTTTTAGCCAATCAAGAGAAGCATTCATAGTTTCTTCTGGAAGACGATAAATATGAAGCTCATATTCGGTTGTAGTACCATGCACACTTGTAATCTTAACTGTAAACTTATTATCGCCTACAAGAAGATTCTTTGTTCCTGTACCTAAAATTACATCGCTAACACTTGATGAATATGCATATATATCAGCAGTCTCTTTTGTATATGGAACTCTTACAAAATACTTTGTTGTATTTGGCTCAAATGTAGTTACTTTCTTTGTATCATAATCTAATAATGCCTCACCAGTTACACCTAAATCCATTAATGTTGGATTTGCATAGTCACGATTTACAATAATAGTATAGGTTTGTTGATCTCCATTTTGTGCAATTACAGTTACATTAAATACATTTTGACCTTCTACTAATGATAGACGACCTAAATGACTATTAGATGCAATTGTTGCAGTTGGATCACTTACAATTGCAGCAATATCAACAGTTGTAACACTATTAGGTCTGCTAATCGTAAATGTCGGATTGTTTGGTGTAGTAGATGTAATTTGCTCATCGCCATCAACTGTTAAACTCTTTAAAGAATTATCAACATTTGGTTCTTCAAACTTAATAGTGATTGTATATTCCAATCCTTTAATACCACTATCACTTATAGCATAAACCTTATGAGTAATAGTTGTACCATACATAGTTGATGCAATTTGGAACTGACGAGATGCGGTTTGGACATCATTGCTTCCAGTACCATCAGTAATATAAAGTTTTGCATATGAGCCTTGTAGAATTTGTGCATTAATCGTGTATGATTTAGCACCATATGGCATTGTAATTGTATAAGGTAATTGTGTTTGATCAAATTGTTGAACATTATTTGCAGCATTTCCTTGCTGTGCAATATAATATACATTATTTGAATCTAATACCTCAATTAAAATAATTCCATTATCGTCAGATGCATTAATAGGACCACGTGAAATTTCTAATACATAATTTTGAGGTGTACCATCTTCAGCAACACAACTTAGAACAATTTGATAATTATATCCATTTGATGTATTTCCACCTAAAGTAAATGAATTAGTATATGGATTAGAAGATGAACCATTAATCTTAGTTGTACTCTTTGTTGGAGTTGCTTCTACATTAATTGAAGTAGCATTTCCAACATTTGGAATATTAAATGTTCCTTCAGGTGTTCTCGTTGCAAAAATAGTTTGAGCTACACCATCAATAGTTACAACAAGCTTTGATAATGTTGCATCATTATCTAATGCTTGACGTTTAATTATTACCTTATATTCATCACTTGCATTTGCAATATTTTGTCCATAAGCTACATAATATTCACTTAATAATTGAACACTCATTTCATAATCATTAGGATCAACATAATTAGTTAGATTAATTGTATAATCATATGTAGTTTGTCCATAAGAGTCACTCTTAGCTACACCATCAATTGATACTGTTGTATATTGTGGTTTTGTAATTCTTAATGTTAATACATTAGTAGAATTCTTAGCAAGGAATGAATATGGAGTTGTCGTTTGAGGATTAAATTGTAATGAATCACCATTAACATCCACATAAGTTTGATTTTTTTCTAATAAATTAAGATTAGTAACATCCTTATCCTTATTAGCAGCTACTAATACAAACTTATATACTGCTGGTTGAGCAGCAGGATCTTCTGGATTTACCATCATAGTCACGGTAACAGCCTTACCAGCTACTAATGTAACACGATATGCATCATTATTGTTTCCAAGTGGTGTAACTGTTGTGTCTGAACTTGTAACAGTAATTGAACTACCCTTATACGTAATATTAGTTAAATTAGTGAAAACTGTATTACGTCCATAGTCAAGAACATATTCAGTACCAGCAACATATGTACCACCATTTGGAACAGGTGTACCATCTGCATCAATTGTTAACAATTCACAATCCGTACTTGGACTTGCCTTCCTAAATTCAATTTCATAAGTTCTTGTGCCCGCAGAAATTGGAGATGTAGGAGTGTATCCTGCAGTATAATTTTGTGATACAACAATTCTAATTGTTACAGAATTAGCTGTATTGATTGTAGCTTCTAACGCTGAACTAAATGAATTTGCAATTGAAGATGAACCAATATAATACTTAACATTTAGTTTTGAAGAATCAATTTGAGTAGGGAAAGCATATTTTAAAATTGTTGAATTTACAGAATATGGAATATCTACAGTATAATTAAAGGTTGTTTGTTGATATAGAGGACTCAGCTGGTATTGTCTTGTCGTATCAACAGCATCCCAAACTTCCAAATTTTCAAGTTCTGGAGTTTCGTCAACCCAAATATATGTATCATATGTTGTATCATCACCATTAGGAGCAGTTACCTTGACTGTAACTTTATTATTACCTGGCTTTAAGCCACCAATAGTACCTTGACCTGGATTATTTCCGGATGGAGTAAATGTCAAATTTGATCCGTTTGGAGTTGTAATAGTTACTGTAGCATCTGGATCTGATGGTGTTACACTAATTGGAACATCTGTTGTTCCTGGTTTAGTTTCAATTAATTTATCATTTGTCCCTGGAATATCAGTAATTGTATTGCTTGGATCTGGTGAAGTTACACTACTTGAAGTATCATCAGAAGTCTTTGGTACAACAATCTTAATATAATACTTTGTACCAACAGTTGTATCTTCTGCAGTAGCATATACTTCAAGATAATATATTAAATCTTGTGTTGTACTAGTTTGAACAGTATATTGAACACTATTAGTTGTTTGACTCAATGTAAGAGCTGTATAACTAGTATCATCTGGAGCCTTAATACTTAAATTTCTTGAAGCCTTTGAGCCAGTAGGTAAGCCAACACTAAATGTTAAATTTACATCTCCAACGATTAATGTAGGTGAATTTGAATCTGGAGTAGTTTCAGATGTTGCATTTGAATCTGGAATATAATTATAATATACACCATTCTTTACTCCAGTAATAGTCAATTTACCCAATGTTGTATCCGAATCTAGGGTAGCAGAATTCTTAAATACTGTAACAGTATATGTTTTTGCATCATTTACTCCTGATTCAGGAACAACCTTAATTGAGAAGGTATCTGAATTAGTTCCTGTTGCAAAACTTAAATTTGTTGAATAAGTTAAATGTTCATTAACAGAATCATTTGGCATATATACATTTGACTTATCAGACACCTTTGTTACAACAATATCAAAATTAAAGTTTGAACTATAGTTACCTACATTATTAACAATAATATTATTTGAATTTGGATTAAAAATTATATCAGATGATGCAATTGGAATACCACCAATTTTAGCATCAAATGTAGCTAATTTATTTTCAACATCAGCTTGATTAACAGTTAATACAAATGTATAAATGTTTGTAGGGGTTGGATTTGCATCCTTTAGTGCATCTAGTTCACTTACAACACCAAACACAAATTTGTTTTGACCAACGTTAAGTGTAACAATATTATTAATTTGTGTGGATGCAAGAGTCCATGTATTGCCTGTCTTAACATATAACTTTTGAGTATTCTTACATAATACATCATAGAATACCTTACGGTTAGCATAATTTATAGTTGCAGTCGCACCTGAATCTCCAGCACCGAAATTAAATACTTGATTTCCACTTGAATCCATCAAATCATGAGGATTATTAGCATACTGAGTATTATTAATAGTTGTTTTAATATCAGATGATTCTGCATCTAGTAGATCAAAGCTTCGTAATGTGTTATCATCATCTGCTGTATAGATTGTTACCTTATAAGTAACAACTACCTTTCCATCTTCGGAAGTAGCAGTTATTATTGCACTATCCTTCTTCGTTGAAGCTAATGTACCTTGAATATTTGTTGTAATTGTTGCATTACCAATATTTGAAATTAAATTAGCAACAACATTAGCAGCAACACCATTATATGATGTACCAAGATTAATTTCATATTCTTTTATAGTACCAACCGTATATAATTGACTAGAGAATGGAGTTGTTGTTCCCTTTTCATATGGAACTTGTCCATTAATAGTTAAAGTTTGAAGACCTACTTTACTATTTCCTTGTAAACGTTTAATTGTAATTTGATAAGGAGACGGTGAATAAGTTTCATTTTCAGCTTTTACATAATATTGGAATGTCTTACTTTGTCCAGCAGTTATTGTAGATGTGTCGCATGAGAATATAGCACCTGCATCATGAACATCCTTATAAACCTTAGCTTTAGGATCTTTAGTAGCTACTACTTCCATTGTAACATTACCTTGAGCAAACGGAACTTCGTAAGTTAATGTTAATGGAGCACATCCTGAAGTAAATGTAGGAGATGTAGTTGTTGGAGTTATGATATTTCCTTGATCATCTTTTAATTGGAATGTTTTAAGAGTTGTATTATCATCTCTTTCATCCGCAATTTCAATATGTAATGCATAATCTTTGGCAGCAGCAACACCTGCTTGAGGTAATGCTCTAAAATAATATGTAGAACCTAATGCTTTTATTGATTGTGCAGTTGCATTTATATATTCTTGTGTATAAGTTGCACCATTATCTGTAGAATACATAATTTTAGTGCCACTACCTGTATTTACAAGACTAGCTGAGATAATTACACCAGATTCTTGACTTTGCTTTACATAATAATATGTATGACCAGCTTGTGCAGTTCCTGAAATTGGTGCTGAAGGGTTAATTGGTAATCTTGTTGTATCACCAGTAACAGTGAAAGTAACTCCCGTATCAGTATTAGCTGGATCACGAGTAACAGTAATTTCGTATACCATTGAAGTATTTGCTTCGGATGTGATTGTGAATTTAATCACCTTAGTAAGTTGTGAAATATCACTCGCTGTACCAATTGTAATTGATTTATATCCTGTTGACCAATCTGTCCACTCTGAACCATCGTAGTAAGCCTTTGCAAGAGTTGGAACTCCATAAATTCTTAGTTCAACATCATTTACAGTGTATGGAATAGTCATTGTAAATTTCTTTATAGTTGAAGTAACACTTCCTGAGGTCATATTACCATTTGCTAATGAATAAACCGTTTGATCATCAGCTGTAACATTAAAGCTTGTAACCTCATTTTGAGTATCAGGAGCATTCCTTGAATATCTAACATAATATGTCATAGTTTGATTTGACTGTGATTTAACAACAATTGGAATATTAGTTTGAGGAATTGCACTTGTAGTTGTAGGCATATTATAAGGCATAACCTGACCATTTGTAGCATTAGAACCATTAATAGTCATTGAAGAGAAGCTACCAGTCATATAAGCACTAATTCCTACAGATTTAACCGAATATGAAAGAGTGCCTAAATCATAATATGTACCTGTTGAATCCCAATTACCATTAAGTGTAGAACTTCCATTATTTGTAGTATCAGTTACAGCTATTAAACTAGTATCAATGGTATTAGTTGCTTCTGCAGCGTCTCTTGTACCGCTAATAACATAAACCTTTACATCACTTTGATTTTGATTTTGAGGGGTTACGGTAATAGTAATTGTGAATGTATATGATGTTAATGTACTAGAATTTCCAATCGTAATAGACGTTGGACTATTATTTGTACCATTAATTGCACTTTGTCCTGGTAAACTACTTAATAATGTAAATGTAGCTGTAGTATCAGCTAATACAGTCTTAACATCTAAGGCATTCACTGTATAAGGAATATGAGTAGTTAATGTATATGTTTGAGGACCATTTAATGTAGGTGTATAAGCTACATTTGTACCATTATAAGAAACAGTAATATCATTTAAATTAGCATTATCGCTTCTTGTATCCTTATAACGTTTAACATTAACTGTATATGTCTTAGTTTCATTTGTCAAAGTATCCGTTGCTACAATTGTAATTGTACCAATTGCACTATAACTAGGATCAGTTGATGTAGCAAGCGTAAGACCAGTATAAGTTGCTGATAAACCAGATGAAAATAATGCTTGTCCATTACATGTTAACTTTGTATGATTTGTAGGTAAAGTAAATTGTAATGTTGGATTTGTATATACATTACCACTTGCATCAGCATAATCAATTTCAATATCAATTACATCACTTGTATTTGGTGTACCAGTTCCTAATTGAGTACTGCCACTACTTACAGTAGCGCCTGAAACCTTTGCACCGTCTGTAATAGTCTTAAATGTGAAATTGTATGAAGCAGTATCATTATTTTCAGCCTTTAATACTAATGAGAAAGACGCATTAGTTGCTGATAAAACAGTTTGAGTTGCACCACTTGAATAACTAGTTCCTGCTAGTGTAGCACTTTGTGCCGTATAGTTAGCAACTACCTTTACACCAGTTTCTTGAGCAGAAATCCACACATAATACTGAGTATTAGGAGTAAATGATGTTACTGAACTTGTGGATGATGTAGGTTCAGATGAACTAGTAGTAATAATAGGATCATTTTGACCTACATTTTTAGATATTGTTAAACTATTAAGCGTTTTAGTAGATGAAGCTGCTTGCTTAAAAGTTAAAGTATACTGCTTAGAATTATTACCATCTTCTGATGTAACATTAATTATAACACTAACTGGAGTACTTGATGAATAGGTTGGAATATTTGTTACTACATATTTTGAACCTGAAAGGGTTGCACCTGTAACACTTGCAATCGAACCTTTACCGCCATCTACGGAAATTCCTAAATCAGCTGACGTTGTACCAGCAGGAACTTCAATTGAACCAGTAGTAACTGTATTGCCTAAATTAGCTGTACCGATTTTTGTGGTTTGATTTGACTTATATGCAGTAACAACTGTATCTACTTTGTCGCTTAAAGAACCAGCACCTATGCTTGAATCAAAAATTGAACAATCGGTTCCAATATATGTTGCTGACCCATCATTTCCTACAGCCATAAAGCCTGGTGCAGATTGTTTAGCTTTTAATGTTAATGAATTAACTCCAGATTTCAATGTAACTTTAAACTTTGTCATTACAAATGTTCCAGATGTATTTGAACCACCGGCGCAATTAAATATATACGTTAAATCTGACCAGGTACCAGACAACATAGTGAAACCTGCTTTTGCAAGAGGTTTCTTTGCCATTCCTTCAATAAATTTTGTACCAGTATGTCCATATCCTGATATATCTTCAGGGTCACCTGACTCATATCCCATAGCTAGATATTTATTACCTGTTATATTTTTAAGATTGTTCTTCGTATTGTCACCTTTAAGATCAACAACCTCTGTAACACTAGAAACCTCATTTGAATCAAATGTCCAACCACCATTCAATGACACCAAGCCACTTTTTGATGTCAAGAAAACAGTAACATATATAGTTGAATTACCGCCAACTCCATCTAGTTCATTGTCAAAATCTTCTGCGACAAACAAATCACTAGTATAAGCAATTCTTATTGAAGTATTACCAGTATTTGTACCTTTATTAAATGCCATTTCCGAGCTTGCTGCTTCTACATTAGTTTTTTCTACAAAGTTAGATTCAGTCATGGCAAAAACTAATAATCCTATAAAGAGTATGGGTATAAATAACTTCTTTATAATTTTTTTCATATATTTCCCTCCTTAATATGAATTTTAAAAATCAGACCCAATAGTGTAGTCTAATCTTAGCTACACTATTGGAATTTAATAGTTTTTAATTACTTTGATTAATATATTGAGAATAGAACGTATCTTCAAAATATACATCATTATTTGTAGCAATGTAATTTAAAATTTCAGTTGCATCATTAGCTGTAAAATAAGATAAATTTGATAAAAGACCTGCAACAAATGTAGCTCTTTGATAAATAGTTGTATCAGGATTACTAAAACCAGCTGCAGAATTATTAAGTGCAACAGTTGCATCATTAGCACTTACCATTCCGTCACCATCTAAATCACCTAATATAACAATTTCTACCGCATCAACTGCTTTTCTTGTAGAAATATCAGAACCATCATATAGAACAATGTATGTACCTGATCCAATCCAATCATCTTGTGTATTAGAATCAGATAGAGTTGTATCTAAAGCACCATCCCACAATGATGTTCCATCTTCCTTATAAACTGCAATATTTGCCAAATTATTTTTAATTTGAGTTAATATTGCTTTTAAATTTTGACAAGCTTTTATATGACTTAATTTATATTTAGAATACTTCTTCTTCTCAATTATTACATTTGTATTAGTCTCATTACCAACTATCTGCTCTAATGCAGTATTTCTATCTTCACTTGAAATTCCATATGTATAACTAAATGCATATCCATCGCTAACATCAAAGCTCTGGTTATAGCTTACAAATTTCATCACAGAATCCTCAGTAAGCGTAATATACTTAGGTTCTGGAGAAACAATTTCAAAAGTAAATGCTGCTGTTTGAGCGATTGTCTCATTTATGTTTTTGTTCACATATAGTGGATCATTTGCATGTGTTTGTTTTTCTGTATTATATGCATCATAATCGCCAAATTTGAAGCTTAAAACATAACCACTATTGCTCACAATAATTACATAAGCATTATTATATGGATTATTATCATCACTCGTTGGGTTAATATTATTTCCATAATATACTGTGTAATTGTCAGGTGATATTAATACGTCATCTGATGTATTAGGAGTATGGTTAATATTATACCAAACATTAATCTTTTCTAGACTATCAGTTTGGTCAAACTCAAGAGGAGTTCCGTCATATAGTAATGTACTCTTTGTTGGTTTTTCAACCCAAATATCAGGATTAGTTGGGTCGTCAGGATTATTTGGATTTAAATCCAAAGGATCCATGTGAACAATAATATTTCTATCTGCAATATCGCCATCTGTATTCCATGCATAATTATTTTTATCCTTTAATTTAGCTGTTACATCAAATGTAGGAGTTGTTAAAGTTGCAGGGAATTCAAATTCAAATTTGCAGTCAGGATTAGTTGAAATAAGACTAAAGTTACTATCATAAATACTTGTTATGGTCCAAACAGAACTGTTATTTGTACGTGCATTTGTTGACTTATTAAGATAATAATAATAAATAACAGGATTACGATCCGAGTAAATAAATTTAACTTCTAATATAATCTGCTCTCCATATGTAAATGGTGTACTTGCTGTCTGTGCTTTAGGATTATATTGATTAGCTAAAAATTCAATTCCTTCAAATGTCGAATTATTATTTGGATTATTCGGACTATTTGGATGATCTTTGTTATTCGGACTATCTGGTAAAGATGGATCCGAAGGATCATTAGGGAATACCGGATTAGTAATTGGCTTGTTTGGATCAAGTAAAACTGATTTCACAATTTCATATCCAGTTGTAGGGTTTAGCAATTCATAATTTTGCTTATAATCAGCACTTGAAATAGCTGCTGTTGCAATATATGAACCAATACTAATTGCAGTTCTATCCGCAGTAACAGTAAGAGGTATTAACTCATACTGGTGTACACTTGGATTAGTAGAAATGTCTATAATACCATATGCTCTAGCAAGTGGGATTCTTTCTGAGCCTGTATAATACATTTCATATTTATATGTGACATTTCCATTAACTGTAGAAGTTACAATATGGTCGGCACCCCAATAAACAGGAACCTTAGCCTTTAATACATTAAATGGTATATTGTCTGATTCATAATCTGCATAACCATTATTTTGATCAGCATCAAGATATACTCGTAAAATATAATTTCCAGCATTTGTTGGTGCCACATTCTGACCATTAATATCTAATACTTCATTACCCTTTGTTCCATCTGCATTACGATAATAAAATTTAAAATATGGTACTCGCGTATCATTTGGTTTGTCAGATCTTACAACAATAGTGTTATATTCATAAGGCAAACCATTATACACCTTATCACTTGCTAAGATACCTCTGTCATCGATAATAATTCCTGAAGGGATGGCATCAACGATGATCTGAGCTTGTGTATAATATGTATTATAATTTGGTGCAGCCACTTTAATATAAATAGTTGTTGTACCAAACTTCTTTCCAATAGGAGTCGGTAACCACTCGCTATCAGAAACGTTAAATCCAATTTCATTATAAGAAATTAAAGAATCATAAATTTTTAATAAGTCACTTACAGAAGTTCCATCTGGAATTGTAATTAATGGATATGTTGTATCACCATTTAAATTAGTCCATGAATGACTAACAAAATACTCGGTAACTCCATCATATATTCCATGGCCATCAGTAAACTTGATGATGAAGTTATTTTCATCAAGCCAGAAATTCGCATTAGAAATTAATACATTTAACTTAAGAACGACTTTATAGTTTTCAATATTAATTTCTTTATTATTAACATAATCATAGATTCTATATGAACTCTTATAAATGAAATCATTTTCTAGAGTGTATGTTCCAGAATTAGCCAATTTTGTCTTTATAGTTGCATTGAAATAATGTCCACTAACTAGACCGGACTCAACGATTCCAGGAACGGTTGTAATTCTTCCATCTACTAACGCTCCAATAGCTGATGGATCATTTGAGATAGTACCTTCCCATGGAAGACTATCATATGTTTTAGATTTATCATCCATAGTCACTAAGATTTGTCTTGGTGTTATTTCATAATAAATCGGTTGTGTTTGAGCATCAGTATAATTTTGATTATCTTTGTACTCAATAACTAAATAATATTTACCAACCTCTGATGTTTCAATTACTGGAACTTCATGATAATTATTACCAGAAACGTCCGTCTTATCAAGTGCCCAGAAATGATACTTAGGATTTAATAAATCAGTTCCAAATGCACTTGTATGAATTTCCGTAGCAGCTGGTGGTGTTGTAACCTTACCATCATAAACTTTATTTAAATCAACATTTGGTTGTTCAATAGTTAAATCAGCCTTGGTAATTGTAATTGTAAACTTGTTATAATCTGTACTACCAGGTAAACCAAGAATTACAGGTTGTCCATTATTGTAAAGACTTGATGTCACCTTTACATAAATATGAACGGCACCATTTGTTACATTAGTTTCTGTAGGTAATGAATCAAACCATTGAGAATTATCTTTTGAATACTGAACAGTCATATCATTAGATAATTGTGAAATTTGGAAATTGATTGTATGTGCTTGACCATCATATTGTCCAACATATTCGGTTACAGCATATGGAAGATCGCCAACAGCCACAATAATTGTCATTACCATTGTAATATCATAATTATCAAGTGATTCTGTTTGTTGATTATAAGTTAAGATTGGCTTATTATCCGTACTACTCCACTTGAAATAATTTGTAAAATCAGATGAAGTATATGGACAATTAATATTATATGTTCCACTATTTCCAGTAAGAGAAATAATGTAAGAATCAAGTGTTACACCCTGTGGTAAGCCCGAAGTTGTAATATAGTTTAAACTAATAGTTATTGGTGAATTAGTATATGGGAAATGTGCTTCAGATACTGTAAATGTAACCTTAGCTTTAGTAATCTCATAGTTGATTCTTATTTCTTTTTGACCATTATCAAATTGGAAATTATTAAATGTTGAATTTTCACCAGTACCAGTTAAACTGATTAGCATTGAATATGAACCAATATTCTTAGGCTTAGTTATAGCCGTTTGTAAATCACTTTGAGAATAATACTTAATTGTATAATCTACACCAAGATTTAAATTAACTACAATATTTGATGTAATAGTATAGTTAGGTTCTTGTTCCTTTGCATTATACGTTAAGATATTCTTATCAATATTTACCGTTAATTCACGAGGACTAATAGTAAACTTTTGTTTTACTTCAAGACCAGTATAATTTGTAGTAGAGCCAAATATTACTGAAACCCAATATGTACCAACATTCTTTGGTGCATTTGCAGTTTCATTTTGTTCATTTTCGTCATAATACTTAACAATCACATTAAATCCTTGTCCTGAGGCTGCTGAAGCAGTACCATGATAATCGTTAGTCGTAATTACCGGATTCACTTGACTTCCATCATAAACTTTATCAAGAGGATCTATTATTAAAGTATTAGGTTGCTTTTCAATTGTATATGTAAATTCTTGATAAGCATCCTCATAATTTGGAACATTAATGCATCTTGCCCAGAATGAATAAGTGCCAACATTATACTTTGTAAATGGAATTTCACTATAATCACCATTTTGAGTTTCAGAATACTCTACTTTATACCCAGCTGGTATTGCAGAAACAATCGGTGATATACCATCCTTATCATATGCAAATATACCACTAGCAGGAATATTAGACGTAAATGTAATACTACCATTCTTGACAATTAAGGCAAAGTCAAGATTATATTCATAATTAATTCTTACATCTACACCATCTTGATCAACAATTGTATAAGAATATTGATCACTTATATCGATTGAACCACTATTATTTGGATCATTATTATTCTGAACATATTTTCCTGAATAGATATTATCATTTACAAGCATAGCACTTGTAATATGATGTCCTACAGGATTGCCATTTCCATCTTGATTTAATAAACCTGTAACTGTGAAAATAGAGTTATTGTTCAATAATGCTTCACCTAAATTATAGATCCATCTTGAACCAGTATAAGTTGTTTCAACAGCTTGAGATGCTGAAACTGTATAAGTAATTCGTTTAATTTGGAAGTGTTTTTGAATTACCGTCTCACCATATAATACCGATGCAGGAATCGTTAATCTAAAGATATAATCACGGGCATTAACAACACTTGTCAATTCATCAGATGCAATCTTCCATTCAGAATCATCAGTTTTATCCTTTTCAGCTAAGAAATATGTTATCTTCCATCCAACAGTAGGCAATGCTTCATCTATATCAGTTGATGTAACTAAATTAAGTAAATTCTGCCATGAATTAGAATCATATGCAACTGCGTCATAATACTTATCTAAGGCACCATCAGCTACTTTTATATTTCTATCCTTATAAGTAATGGTGAATTTGGCTTGACCGAAATAATCTTCAAAGTTTGCACAGGAAATCATGAAGAATACAGTAGTTGTTCCAGGGGTAGTCCTTGAAATATCATCTAGATTATAGTCATTCGGATTAGAACTCAATGTAGTAGAATATTTAATATTGTATCCAGAATTTGGATTATGAATATAATTCAAAATATTTGATTCGGTAGCAAATGATTTAGCTGAGCCATCATAAGCAACAGTTACATCTTGAACCTCATCAACCGTCATACGAGGGAAATGAATACATAAACTAAATACCAATTTAAGATTATAATTTTGATAATTATCTACACTTGTTGTTCCATTTGATGTTGTCTTCCACTCAATACTAAAGTAATCATTATTTGTACCATAGAATGTGTATAGTGTATCACCACGTGCTATAGCATCTGTATACAAATATGTCGTTCTTCTTAAAGTTGTACCAACATTACTATAAATCTTATATGTAAAATAATCACTTGCAAGTAATCCACTTATTCCAAAATGTGAATTGGCAGTAATAGTGGAATTATTCCTAATGATTTGTTCATTTGTATTATAGCTAATATTACTTTCGCTTGTAATTTCCTTATCATCAGCAACTGTAAATATTAATGTTGCAAGTTTAATGGTAAACTTAAATGTGTTTTCAATTGTATCTAAAGCAGTATAATTTTGCATATATGAGCTATTATTATCAGCCTTTGATGTTATTCGTACCCAGTAAGTACCAGCATTAATAGGATGGAAATCAGAATTATAACTTGCGTCGGATTCACCATCACGTTTAAATTCAAAATTCAACAATTTATTTCGATTATTAGTTTGAATTAAAGTTCCTGATGAACTATAATCACCATTAAATCCACCCGATACTGGAATTGACGCGATTGCATTACCATCATATGTCTTATCAATATTACCAACATTGATATACGCCGTTGCCTGTCTAATCGTAATAGTTGTCGAACCAAATGCAGTATTTTCTACACCTTCATCACCATTAGCATTCACTTTATAATAAATCTTATATTTACCAACATTTCGATAATATGGGATTGTTGCTGCGTATGCAATACTATTTTCATCAAAACCATTAGGTAAACTACCATCATCATTAAGCTTTATGCCATAATATAGTATTGAATAACCACTTGTGTGACTAATAACATCAATTTGTGGATAAACATCTTGATTATTATATTCACGATCAATATCATTTGTTCTAACCTTTATTGTCTTGCTATCTAGCACTACATAAAAATTTAAATTAAACTGGAAATTATCCTTAACATAAATAGGCTTATTTTCAAAGACATTAATTCCGTGATCATAATATGTATATCCATCCCTATCGGTTACAGTCGCATCAATAACGAATTGATTAGCATATTGATATATGCCAGCTTCCTGAGAGATTGTTCTTATTTTTAAATCTAATTTAAATCCATCTATGAAATCATCAAAATCATTTTCTGTATAATCTTTATACCAATAATCCTTTAACCAAGGTTCATTAGTTTGATAACTAATTGTATATTCACGTTTTTCAATTGTGAATACTTCAATTGAATTTTGAACATCATAGTTGTTAGCATTAGAAATAAATGATGTTGCAGATAGATCCGCATGTAAATAATAGTAACCTGCATTTGTCATTACCGTTTCATGAGGAACCTCTGTATATGTATTATCATATATAGAATATGAAATTAACACTTTATTACCATACACATCTTTAATTGATGGAGTGGCTTCATGACCATCACCATCATAGGTAATCGTTGTAGTTCCCCAATCTACTTTAATCTTTTTAGGAGTCACCTGAACATGAGCAATACGATATGCTTTGCCATCAGAATCTAAGAAATCGTAATTAGGATCCGGATTTTGTGGATATTTCCATTCGTAATAATTTGTTCCCATCTTAATGTGAACGTACACTAAATAATATCCAACATCCGTTTGTTGATAATATCTTCCACTGTCATTAGGTAGTATATTAAAATTAGAATCAGTCTTATAATAGAAGGCTTCTAATTCGCCATCAGATGGTGTTTTTACTTTTGGAAATATTTGATTACCACTATATTCTAATGTAGTATCAAATACATCAAATTTATTCAAATCAATTCGTTTAATTGTAATTTGGAATGGATATATTTTATCTCCATTTACATCTGTAACCTTATTAAATGCCGGACGATAATTGTCTTGATATTGCACTCCAGCTAATGAAATTATGAAATGTTCAAACTCAAAATCTCCTTCAGCTTGATATGGATCACCATTGTTTTCACCATCAGCGTTGCCTCTTGCATTAGCAGAAACCGTCCTAAATGTATATGAACTAAACTGAGTAAAATCGATTTGATGTCCATTTACTAAACCAGCATTAACCAACAAGTTATTTGAAGTTGGAGTTGTATCATATTCACAAGTCCAATTTGGTTCATTAACAAATTTAATTCCAGAATACTTTTGTCCATCATAATTCTTCGATTTAATAAATGGATCACTACCATTATAATTAAACCATAGAGTTCTTTGTTCAATCGTTATTTCTTTTACCTCATACACTCTACCAATATTATTCGTAGGAGAATATGGATAATATAAAACTGCATAATACTCACCTGCATCAAGCATTGATGATCCGTTGCCGTTAGCAATAAATTGATAGATTTCATCATTTGCTGGTGCATTTTTCATAAAGAATTTTTCAATATCCTCTAATGTAATTTCCTTTGGACTATGAGAAGCTAAAATACTCTTTTTAAAATAATACAATGTTGGCTTATCGTTAATTAAATCTGCAACATCCATATTTAACACTTGATAAGTTGTTTGTTGAGTTGTGCCATCATAAACACCACTATAATCATCAATTGCACATTGTAAATTACCTTGTAATATTGTAAAGTCAACTCTACCAACAAATGTTTCATAGTTAAGTGATGTAATTCTAAAATTAATAATATAATGACCAACATTACGAATTAAGAAGTTTTGATCACTTATATCTTCAGGATTTGGATTATCAGTTTGACCATACCAATATTCATATATTTCGGTTCCTGTTGTAGGACTTGTAATATTAAAATCAATATGATGACGTTTTCCATCAAATATTACAGTTTGTGTTGAATCGTAGGTAACTTCAAGTTGAGGAGCAACAATCTTTAGTTTAATATCAACGATTATATCATAATAAGGAGCTGTAGCACCATTTGATTCACCACTTGATGTCTTATATACCTTAAGACTATCAACATCAAATGAAAAGGAGAAAGGTGATGTTGAATTATCCTTTAAAACATATTTATCTTGATTTGCATCATATGAATAAATTGCATTTAAATGATACTCACCACGTTTATGACTTAATGTTGTTAACTTCATTGATAAAGAATCAACACTTAATATATTTTTCAAATGGAAATTAGAGTCTGAATCTTCTTGAGCATTTGAACTAATATAATTAGCATAGATAGACTGTTTTTGACCAGTATAATCTAACGTTCCATCATATGATATATATACCTTACGATTTATAATCTTAAATTCAAGCACACCTTCGTATTCATCACTAAGCTCATAATTTTCATTATGATAAATTTCATTTAATTTAAAATAATATGTGCCAGGTAATGTTGGCATATCCGGAATAACACTAGAATTATTGATATCATGCATTACAGCATCATAGTATACAGTATCTGTTGTTCCTGTTGTAATGATTGGATGTGGCATTTGTGGTCCGCCCGTATATTCAAGTTCATGATCATATTCAACAGTTAAAATACGTGATTTAATTTCAAAGTCAAATTTAATCTCAGCTGCATTACAATTTTGTGTATCAGCAAACGAAACATAAGCATAATATTTTCCTAAATTTGTTGGATTTGTAATATAATAATTACTTAATTCCAAAGCACCTGTAGAATTCGTTACATATTCTTTAAATTTGTAAACTCTAGCACCATCATGACAAGTTATAATATCAAAGTCTCCATCTTGAACTGGCCTTGCCAAATACTGTATTTCTTGAGGATTTGAATATTGAATATTAATATCGCCTTTGCTTATAATAATTGAACCCGATTGTTCACAATCATTAAAATTATTTGCTGTAACCTTTATATATAACGGCGTATTAGTTACATTCTTAAATCTTTGAATTTCCGTTGTATATACAGGTTGTCCATTAACAAGTGTTCCATAATATACCGTTAAATCAAAGATTTCTTCAATATTATCAACAACTTTCGCATATTTATAGGATATATTGTTATCATTAACAGAGCCTGTAACAATTAACCTATCAGATGAATTTTGTTCAAGTTTCAACAAACCAGTATGATAATTACCATCAAATATTCCATTATAAAAATCAAACTTTGCAAATTCAAATTCAAGTTTATTAATGTTTACTGTGACTGTATCATCAGGTGATGAACCAAGTTTTAAAGGCTTATATCCCTTACTATATATTTCAATATATAATGGATATGTTCCAGCATCAGACAAGAAATTAGCTTTATAAATTCCTGATGCCGGTGCTGTTTCATTGAATTGCACATTAATCCATTGTGGATCATTTAAATAATTACTATCCTTTAATGCAACCTTTATAACTAAATCACTTAATTTTAAAGGTGATGCTATATCCTTAATTGTTATACCATGTTGTTCTCTATCATAATTGACATTATCACCGACTACACTCAAATTAATTGTAGGTCCATTATCGATAATATTCATTTTGAAGAAATTATCAAAGGTATTATAATTATTTGCTATTGCTCTAACTGCGATATTATAAGAACCAATTTCTGTATGAGTAGGCGGGATGGTCGACCATTCAAAAGAATCAGGGTCTAATTTATTATAATCAAAGCCCGTAAAATCATAATAATACAATGTCGCCCAAGATGGATTTGTATTAAGGATTATTGAATGACTAAAGCCATCATATGTAAAATCCAATTGATTTGGGACAACATCAACTGTAAGACCATCTATTTTAATTGCTACTTGATCATAAACCGTTTCATATGTATCAGCTACAAGTTTTACATAAGTTGTATATACATTTGTACCATCACTAGGTTGATTAAAGTAGAATGGATAAATTGACCACTCAACCTCAACTGCACCAGCCATTGGATTTTGAAGACTATAATATATTTGATAGTTTGATGTAGGTTCCGAAACAGTTACTGTTGCACGGTGATAATTTCCATTATAAGTAAATGTATATACACCATTTGAATCTTGATTTGCATATGAATTATCAACATTAATTTCATATTTAAACTGACGAGGTTTAATTTCATAATTACCTTCAAATACAACAACGTAATTATTAGATTGTTCACCTAGAGTATCATTATTTACAGTCGTCCTCATTTTTTCAAAGAAATCTTTTGTTGCATTTCCACTTTCATCTTTTGAGCGATATAAACCTACTGCTTCAGATCTTGATGTAAATGAACCCGTTAACTTATCACCTTCAAGAAGATTTAATGATTCACCATTAATTCCAACTGTTGCATTAACTGGATTATATGTCCAAGGCTTTCCATCATACAACTTAGAATCATATGGATCTTCTGTATCTACTACCTTAATAATAATCCTACGGCGTGAAATTGTGAAATAGAATTCATTATTAGTTGTGAAATCATTAAAATATTGACTACCAGTTGCAATAATATTTACCTTATAGTAACCAATTGCACTTGGTGCAGTAGATAATTGTTCGTTTGTATAACCATCAAACCATAAGAATGTAACATTACAAGAATCCAAATCTGATGGTCTTCTTAATAATGCGTCTAATCCATTTACAGGCTTTCTATCATATTCCTTATCAAGAGGATTGCTAAAGTTAAAATTACCTTTTCCTAAAGTTAATTCAATTTGCTTATAAACTGGTTCATAGTTTTTCTTAGTTATCGTTAAATTTAAACTAACTGTTGGAATTGGAGTTGGAATTTCTTTAAATTTATAAACTAAATTAGTAATCGCACCTCCAACAACCTCAAACTTAACATCGGCTGTTGTATTATTAGCGAATACATTTCTAAAATCAACTCCTAGTGAATGTTCATAGCCATCAACACCATAAGTTAAAGTTAACTTATCTACTGAATTCATGGTAGAATCAGTAAAGTTTCTCATTAATACTTGCAATGAATCATCCAAATGTAGGACTTTTTCATTCCAAGAAGTTGTACCTGTTGTTACATCTTTTTCTGGAATATATTCATTAACCGTCAATGCATAATCAAAATTAATATATGAAATTGTACATTGAATATTTAAGATTACATCATATCTATTATCATTTGGATTAGTATTAGCACTATCATACTCAACAAGGAACGGATCAGTATCGGCACCATTATGTCTTGTAGTTGATACAATCTTTAATGGTTTTGAACTATCCCAACCAAAGCTTCCTTTAAAATTACCTGGATTAGCAGAATCATAGGCTGATGAATATGTACCTTTAATACAATCACTAGTGATTAAATCACCATAAATTACTGAATTAGTCCCGCACCCTTTTACCGTCATATTGAATTCATCTGAATTTTTCCATGAACTAAAGCCACCTGAATAGCGATAATAGTCATCATCATCTTTTAACGTGTAGTTTACATTCATTTCAATCGTAATCTCGCCTTTGTCAATTACAAATTGAATTTGTGGATTTTGATTACCATCAAATTTAAAGTTAGGGTTACAGCTTTTAATTGTTGCTGTATATATCTTATTATAACCTGGTAATGTGTTTGGTTCGATTGCTTCTTCATTTGTTGTTATAACAAAACCTGCATCAAGATTTCCTAGTTTATCATCATATACATAGGCAGAAGGTACAATAGCTTGTCCTGTATATTTATAATGGTAGAGTCCATCATCCTTTAGTGTTCCATCCCACTTTAAATTTCCAGTTGAACTGGAGTCAATCTTATAAGGAAGAATTTCTACATAAGCTGTGATCACTAAACTAAAGTTACTTGTTACATTATTTCCAAGTGAATCTGTAACAATAGGACTTCCAATCCATTTAAACGTTCCAGCTCCATCAACTTTGCCTGAGATATCTTGTTTACAAGCAATATAATCTCCCGCATTACTACTAGATGTTGTCAACGTTCCAATTATCGAATATCCTGTAGGTAAATTTAAAACCGAACCACCTTGAGTCCAGTTGCTTACTGTCCAAGGCGAACCATACATTTTTTGAATAACAGTACTATATTTACCATTTGCACCATTTGTAGTAAAGTGACTATAAGTAACTTTATCTTTATAATATCTAACGAAATCGTTTGCAAAATTTACATATGTTGCACCTTCGGCATTATCAGAAGATGAATGGAATAATTGAAGTTCATACTTCAAAATATCAAATGTCTTTATTTGTGTACCATATAACATACTTGTATTAGATGTAAATGTAATACGTCCTGTTCCTACATTTACATTATTAGAATATTTTATATAAACATTATCTAAGCCAGTTATTGTTTCAGTATCATACCCATATGAATTTTTATCATAAGTATAGAATATATTATAGATTAAATCCTCGCCATTTTCTCGGATAGATTCCATATTAGTATAAACAATGACACCATCTTTTGGTTCAAGACTCTTTATTACTGGTTCAATCTTTCGTCCAAAGTTATATACAAATGAATCATTCTCAAGAATAAAATCAATTGCATCCATCAAGATTGTAGGTTTTGTACCAACAAAACGCCATGAATCTTTATAGAATATCATTGCACGAGAGGCATAATTTGCTTCTATTCCATAACTTATTCCCCTATATTTTTGATAAAGTGTATTATAAGATTTTCCACCAATTGTAGACGGAACAAAAGTGGAACTTTGTGGAGCAGTTATTTTTTGAGCTTGTGCAATAGTCTTTTGAGAATAAATGTAAACCGTCCTATCTTCATAGGAGAATAGACCATCACCAATTTCGGTAAAATTCTCACCTAAAACAAAAGTATTAACCTTAGCAAAATAATCAATACCAGGGTCAATCTCATTACCATCCGGACCAAAATGATTAAATGCCCCTTCAACGATACCCTTAACAGGAAGACCATTATATGATGAAGGGAATATCACAGTATCCTCTAATAAATATTGATCATAAGTTGAATTAAGTTGTACGTAAAAATCATTATCATCAGTATTAAATCCTGTAATTAAATATCCCTTTACATCATCTGAGTATTCATATGTAAAGATATTACTTGTATTATCACCAATTACATATACAGGGAAGTAACAATTCCAGTTATAGCCCCATGTTGTTGGCCATAGTGCTTCTGAGTTATAAACCTCTAAATAGAAATCTTCATTACAACCATAGAAAACACCTAAATCAGTCAAATCAGTATTGTGTGCTTTATCTGTTCCCGCTGGAATTATATAGCAGCTTCTTACTATACGCATTTTTTCAAGTTTATTACAGTTTTGGAATGCACCAGTTTGAATTTCCGTTAAAGATTCAGGTAATATTAGGGTTGTTAAAGATTCACAATTTTTAAATGCATATGCACCTATTGTAGTGATAGTATGACTTGCATTATCCAGTTCAAGTCCGCCAGGAATTCCTGGGCTCTTTAAGCTTACACAACCAGCAAATAATCCTTCCGGTATATAATCAACTTTTGTAACGTTTTGTGTGCTTTGCGTATTATCAATTAAATTGAAATAATAATCAAGATTTACACCCTCAAGCGAAGAACAATCCTTAAACATATATGGTGTCAAGAATTTTATATTTGTAACTGAAACTAATCTCTTGCATCCGGAAAATACACCTTCACCAAATGATGTAACACTCGTAATATCATTAAAATCAAATGATTGTAGCTGATTACAATTTGAAAATGCATAATTACCAATTGAAGTTAGTAAGCCTACAATATTGTCCGAAATTTTTGAAATTGATGTTCCCATAAACGCATAATTACCAATCGTTTTCACAGTTCCAGGAATAAATCTTTCCATTTCGCCTAAAGTTGCACAATTTGCAAATGCATAATTAGCGACATTTATATAGCAGGCATCTTTCATGGTTAAATCCTTCAAATGGATGTCATTATAGAAACATGCAGCACCAATTGTATCAATTTTTCCTTCAATTTCAACTGAATTTAAAGATGACATATTAGCAAAAGACCATGCAGGAACGTAATTTACCGCAGAATTTATCTTAATACTTGATAATTGTTTCGGAATATAGAAATTATATCCGGCTTGTGTTACTCGATATGATGTTCCATATGCACTTCTACCAAATAAGAATCCAATTGTATAATTATATTTATCATGACGATTGGTATTTACATCACTTCCAATAAATGGGACTTCTAGAGTTTCAAGAGACTCACAACCAGCAAATACACCCTCATCTATATATGATAAAGATTTGGTGTCATTTAAAATTGTAATTTTTTTAAGTCCTTTAAATCCTCTAAAGGCATATCCTGCAATGTAAGTATCATCTGTAATTGTTATTGAAGTTAATGACTCTGGAATTGAAGAATCCCATCTAGATCCTTGCCAATCCGTTACCCACGCATTTTCATAGTGACCAGTAACATCTCTACCCATAAACGCAAATAAGTAAATCATTGAGTTCATGATATTTGTATCATAACCCCAATAATGATAAGCTGTTTCTGCGCCACGATGAGCACCAACAAATGGTATTTCTAATGTTTCAAGTGATACACAATCATAGAATACATTTCTTTCTGTTTGCTGAAGAGCCTTACTAATAACTAAATTTTGAATCATAGTTGTCTTATAAAAAGACCATGCTTTTAATGTAGTTTGATGCTGTAGCTTAACAGTCTTAAGGCTATTAGGAATATACCAATATCCAGTATGACTTGATTTTTCAACAGCACCTGTTTCATTATTACCATAACTATTAGATCCGAAAATCCAACCAAAATTACCTTCTTCGCCACCAATTGAATCGCTCTTTCCAGTAAATGGAATAGTTAAATTATTTAATGATGTACAGCCATATAATGCACCTTGGCCAATAGTCATTGTAGTATCTTGAGTACCCTCAGCAGCACTTGATTGAATATTAAGTGATTGAATATGTGAACAATTCATAAATGCACCTGGTGTTACAACACTTTCATTTAAAATTGACACATTAACAAGGCTTTCTGGAATATAAAATGCATGACGCTTATCGGTTGAAGTTTCATTTGGATCGCCATTATCAGTTTGGAAAACTGTTGGATCTGAACTTGCTTCATCTGGACTTGAATCATTAAAATCACCAAAAATAAAACCAAATAAAGAATCTGCCGTACCAGAATTTCCTTTTTGCCTTCCAATAAATGGTAATGTTAAATCTTTTAAATTCTTACAACCATTAAGTGCACTTCTACCAATTTCCTGAACATTATTTGGAATAACAACGATTTCAAATCTTTGGCAGTATCTAAAAGCCTCTTCGCCAATTATAGTAATAGTTTCAGGCAAAGTAATAGTATTAGAGGTTTGCTTATTAACACTTCCAGATTCATCATAGGCACTGTTAATTTTTTTTAGACTTTCGCAATCAAAGAAAGCTTGCTTACCAATTTTACTAACTTTATAAGGCAACGTAATTTCAGCTAAGTTGGTACAGAAATTAAAACACGCCTCAGGAATTTCAGCTAATACATTTGGAAGTTTAACATAGCCATTAATATTATTATCAGGATCTTGTTTTCCCAAAAAATAGCATTGTGAAAAAGCCCCCGTACCTATAGTTGTAGCAGTTGAAGGTAATTCAGCAGTAATTAACTTAATACATCTTGCAAATGCATAATTACCGATAGACTTATTCATCGTAAATTTTTTTGTCCATGAAGCAGTTGAGAAGGTTATTTTAATTTCCTTAGCTCTTGCTACATTAAAGAAAGCATGCGTTGCAACATAAACTTCATCCGTAATTTCAATGTGTTCAAGATAATATGGTAAATACAAATCAGTTAAAATCGTTAAATCAGCATCATACCAAGAAACAGTTCCAGAACCACCATCAGTTAACGTTGGATTTTCATTAATTGAGTTTGAATCAGTATAATATGCTGGCCTATAATTATCATTTTGATAAAACATACCTGTGTTTTGGCGACCATTTACACGTTCGCCTGTACCAAATATTGCAAGGAAAGCTGATTTATAGCCATCAGTTGAAGTATCATCAAGAGTAGTACTTTTATTTCCTCTTTTAACGCCAATAAATGGCAATTTAATTTCTCTTAATTCTTCCACACCATGGAATGAACCAACTTCGATATATTCAACACATTCAGGAACCTCAATTCTTCTAATGGAATTGACGAAAGTGGCATTTCCATCAATAATTCTTGTATAATCAAATGATGAAATTTTATAACTTCCACCATAAAGTGGTAATGCTGTACCATTAGTATCAATTGTACAATCAATTTCCTTTACCGGATATGATTTTCCATTATCTACTATTACTTCTGGAAACTTAACATTAAATCCATCGAATCCCGCAGGTAATGCTTCAGGCTTTACACCTGTAATAACTGCATAACTGCTAGCATTAGAATCAATCTCTGACGAAGAATATTTGGCATCATCCTTTATTACATAACTAAATTTATTTTGTGCCAAATCAGTATTTGATAATTCAGTATAATTGTTATGATCTGTAGAATCATGTGGTTTAGCTTTGAATATATTAAGGGCAATAACCACTCCTACAAAAATAATAGCAAGACCAAAAATACCAAAAAAGGCCAATTTCCTCTTTGATTTTCTCACTTTTGTGTTATTTAGACTTTTATAGTTAGTTTGACTTTTCATAACAATCAACTCCTAATCAACAAATTTATTTGACACTACTCCATTGTTATTTTACTACTAATAGCTCTAAAAAACAATTTTTTAAGCTATTTATTACTGTTTTTCGACATTTTTTTATCGAAAAAAATTTTTATTTTTATAAAATAGTTCTCTAAGAAAGCTCCTTAAGGAGCTCCTTAGAGACTACTATTTAATTAATTTTGAGATTTTTAATAAAGATTATCAATATCAATTTCACCAAATACGTGACTAATGATAAGTGAATTATCCATTGATGAAACCATTCCATCCTTATCAATATCTGCTGCAAAGAAATATTCATTCTTTAAAGTAGATTTAATAGCCGCTGCATCTGTCGATGTAATTCGACCATCTCCATCAACATCTCCAAGAACTGATACATATACAAGATCTACTGCGGCTGTTGAATCATCAGTAAGAATCACTTTGAATCCAGTTCCAATATAAGTTGTATCATATGCGTTCTTATTTATTAACTTAGTACCCTTATAAATCTTAATATAATCTGCTTGTTTATCAACAAAATTACTTAAGAATTCAGTAATGGTCGTTTGTGATGATACATTTGTGATAAGTGTTCTCTTAGATGACTTAATTGTATGTTCTGTCTTTTCAAACTTAGTTGTCGTTGTACAAGTATAGAACTCATACTTAGAATTTTCGTTTAAATTTAAAACATTACTCTTAATTGTGAAGGTTCCGTCTAGGATTCCCTCATAATTATTAATACCCTTAATTATCACATGAGCATTATCAGTCAAATTAATATTATCAGAATAAGTTAATTCGTAGTCTATACCACGAACTAATAGAATAGTTCCTTGATATACAGCTACTTCTGGAGTTATAGCTTTTCCAGTGTATAGCTGATCTGGAATATTATTAAATCTAATATTAGATGAAGTAATATCACAAGTTAATACATTTAATGTAAATTCACGTGTAATATTCTTATTTCCATCAGACCAACAATAATCAGAATCATTTAGAAGCTTAACTTGAATATGATATGTTCCTACGTTATTTTCATATGCTCCAACATACTCAATTCCGTAGTTTTCACCTTCATTTAAGTTAAGTCCCGCCTTAGAATACACTACATCGATTACAGGAACATAATCAATTGCTCTTGGTGTAATTTCAAATGTAAATGTTTCAGTGGCTTCATCAATTACATAATTATCATTTGTAATATAAGCACGAGCAGTATGCGTACCAACCTTGATACCATTTCCGTTTATGAAGCCTAAACGTAAACCTAAATCCTCAGTAACAAAGTCATTTATTACACCATTAGGCATTATTTGACGACCAATGTATGTAAATGATGTTACACTAGGCCAGCTTATAGTTACAATTCTCTTAGTAATTTCGTAATCAAATTCAAATTCACCAGCAAGATAATTAGTACATTCTTCTAATGTAACTACAATTGTATATTTACCAATAGCAGATGGAGTGTCAATAACTTTACCATTTACATCTTTAAATATATATGTTGCAGCACCATCAGATTTAGTAATTAACTCTGGATGATCAATTTCGCTACCAGTATATTGAATGCTATTATTCTTTAATTTAACATCAGGAGCTATACGATTAATTGTAATTGTTCTCATTCCTGTTGCAATTTCATAATTATCGAACACAACATAGTAATATACAGTATAAACACCAGCATTTATGAATGTGTATTGAGAAGAATAATTTTCAAAGTTTGGTGTCAATGAGTAATTAATAATATAGTTTCCAACAACCTTTGACATATCAAAATCAAGGCCGTGAGACATACCATCATAATTAACATTTACATCACTAGCAGTAAAGTCAGCGATTGCTTTTCCGATTACAATTGAAATTTCATAAACTATATCATAATTATCAATTTCATTTTCGCTACCATTCATTAACGCTAAATCATAAATTTCATACATACTTGCTTCATTGTATGTTCCTTCAAGTCCAGCATTAGTCTTAATATATCCTAATACATTTAGACTTGAAATTATTTCGCCTGTTTGAACATCTAAAATACTAAAGTTTTCAAGATCCTTAAGAGCAACATTTACAATATTTGAATCAAATATGTGAGAATAATTACCCTTAATGATTATTTGTCTTCTTTGAATTTCAAATGTGAAATCAACAGACATTGCGGTATAATTATCAGTTTCTTCTGTTGATACTCTTGCAATATAAGAACCAACATTCATCGGCTTAGTTGCATACTTAATAGTGCCATCAGCGCTATAATATTCAACCTTAACCTTACTTGTTGTATAAACTAATATTTCAAGTGAATTATAAACAACATTGCTATAAATTTGATTTAATCCATGAATATGCTTTTGATAGCTTACTTGACCATTAGTAGTAATTTCGTCAAGAACGAAATCAGCAGCTGCTTTTGTAATTTCATAATCAGCATATGATTCTGTAGCTAAATAGTTATCAGATTCAATAGTTGTTACAATTACTCGATAAGAACCAACATTAACTGGAGCAGATGCTAATTCTTCACCTGTTAATCGGTTAATATAACGTACAACATATTCAATATTATCATCTAATGCAATTGCATTATAGAAAATATTAGCTGCCTTACCATCAATTCTTGTAATTATATCATTTCCAGTTATAACACTATCAGATTCAATATACTTAGTAATATATTCACCATCATATACCTTGTCATCTGCTTCAACAGTCAACATAGAATTAATTTTATTAATTATAAAGTCAAACTCAACATGGTTTGTTTCATAGCCTTCTCGTTCAAGCGTAATACTAATATGATATATACCAGCATTTCTAAATTTAGGCATTTCTTGATATTCAATACCATCATAAGCAAATGTTGTAATAACATCTTTTGTAGTTACCTCAAATGTTGGTGCTAGCTTCTCACCTGTAAATTCTTGAGTAGTGTCATAAAGAATAAACTCAATTGGCTTTTCACGAACATATATGTATAATTGGTAACTAAATTCGTAGTTATTAATAATATTTTCACCATTACTATTTACAATTTGTAGATTTTCCCACTTAAAGTCATCAATATTTGTGAATAAACCAATTTCATCTCTAATTAGTGATAATCTACCACTAATTACATCATCAGCACATAAACTAACATCATCATTTGTAAAATCATGATACCAGTTATCATCTGTTAATTGAACAAAATTATCATTATACACATTAATTACTAAACTACGTGGAACAATACTAAATTCAATACTATTTTCAATTAGATTATAGTTAGAATCATCATTTGTAACTGTAAGAAGATAATTACCAACATTGATTGAATTATCACAAGTATATGCTAATCTAAGTTCCTTACCATTAATATCTAAGGCCTTAGCATTTGGAACCTGAACTAAACCATTATAAACTAACTCACTCTTATCAAATGTGACTAAAACATCTCTTGGTTTAATCACAAATTTCATTGAAGCTGTTGTTGTTTCATATAGGTCAGTTCCAACTAAAGTTACTACAACCTTATAGCTTCCAGCGTTTACTGGTCTTTCATTCATAATAGTCCAATCAGACTCAGTTTGCATATAATACTCAAATACATATTCACCATTATCTGCAAATGATCGAACAGCAGGGTCACTTACTGGCTTACTATCATATTCATGTTCTCTATAACCTGGATCAATTACTAATTGATAATCACCTTTCGAAATTGTAAAGGCAATTTCCTTAGTAAATCCATAATAATCATCTGTATCCGCAACAATCATATACATTATGTAACTTCCAATAGATGATGGTGCAAGTAGATCAACTTCTTTTGTAGTATCTGCATAACCATATTTGAATGTTGGTGTAACATTTTGAACAAATTCTGGATAAATTGTATATTCAGGTATAATCCTTGAGCCATCAAATGGTTTTGAAGGATCAACTACATCAGCAGATAATGTAATCTTATTAATTGTAAGATTTAACTTACCATAATATGTTTCAAAATTAGTTTGATATGCCTTGAAATCAACTGAATAAGTTCCAGCATGTAAATATGCAGCTGATAGCTTTGTATAATCATTATTACCGTAGAATCTAACAAGTAAGTTTTCACAGTTAGATGCACTAACAATTACTTCTTGATTAACTCCTACGTAATCAATTGTTAAATCATACTCACCATTATCGTTTTTTATGGCAATATTTCCATTAACACTTACTTCAACATCTAATAATTCATATCTAATCGCAATTCTAATATCAACTCTAATATTATAGTTGTCGATTACAGAAATTCCATCACGAACGATATCATAATTATAAGTTACATCATCATTCTCATAAATATTAACCTTACCAAATTTTGTCCTAATATTACCTGTTACAGTATCAACATCCGCAATATTTTGGAAGTTATCGTTTGTAATCTCACCATCAAAACAAGTATCATCTGAAACCCACTCGACGTAATCCTTATGATACTGGAATGTTACATTGCGTTTTATAATTTCATATTCAACACGATTTGTCTTAAATTGGTAATTATTACTAAATTCATCAAGTGAAATACCTAAAACTACAACACCAACGTTCGTAGCAGTCTTGTCAGATGATAATACAGTTACAACTGGCTTTATATTTTCAGGATTAACTACAAAGTTTACATCTTGAATTTGAGACTTACCATTATACGTTAATGTGCTACTTGCAACCATTGGCTCAAGAATCAATCTATTAACAGTAACTTCCAATTTGAATGTGTCACCATAAACATTGTCATCGCCTTCTACTACAACAACTAATTCGTACTTTCCAGCATTTACTGGCAACTTACCTTCTTCAAATCCAACAAATGACCAAGTATATTTACTTGCAGTTGTTGTAATCGTTGGAAGTGTAATTTCTTCACCATTATATGTTTGAACTAAATTAGAAGCTGTTACAATAGCTACATTCTTATGAATTGTAATTGCAATATCACTATATGTAATATTATAGTTACTAGTAACATCAACATCACGTATACCATTCTTAGCATAAATTCGAATTGCAGTATCAAGTTTTGAACCTGTATAAATACCTGCATTTGCACTTGTTGATTTAATTGTCAAATTAATATATTGTCCATTTACGAGGCCATAAATTCCCGTTAATCTACGACCCATATCATAAATCTTTCCGTCGTAGTTCTTTTCATCTTGATATGAAATGGTAATATCGCGTTTCTTTATTTCAAATCTATATTCAAATTCAGAATATGCAAAATTTCCACTTGAATCAGCTGGAACCACAATTACAGCCTTCCAATATCCGACCTCTATTGCTTTATCAAATTTATCAACAGTGTTAAGTCCCATATAATAAGTTATTTGAGGTGTTACAGTTGATCCATAAATTTGAAGATCTAAATCTACAGCCTCACCATTATAAATATAATCTTTCTCATTAACACTAATTTGTGTCTTAAGCTGAGTGACTGTAAATGTAATCTTATCCTCGGTTGTTGAATGCTTTGAATCTTCGATTCTAAAATAAACTGTATAAGTTCCAGCATTACTATAGCTAATTTTTGATGTAAAATAATTCTTACCATCTAAGCTATACCAGACTGTTGCATCCTTACAATCCTTAGGAGTAATTACAAATTCATGTCTTTGACCAGGCGTATAATCTCCTTCATAATATGATGCTTCATATTTAGCCTTAGGATACTCAACCTTAAAGCCTCCACTTACACCACAATCATATAATTCAGTTACTTTATTACCAGCACTATCAAAGATTTCAAATTCAATATCAATCAAATTAGGTTTTACAAGTCCAACCATATTTGGCATAAAGGAAATTGTACCAACAAGTCTATGTCCTGGAAGAAGGCCCGTAACATTAAACTCACTATTATCTTCACTATTAATATTAAATGTTAATCTTTCATTACCATAGGTAACAATCTTTGTACCTGGTACATTAATCATTGCCTTGGCAGGTTCAATTGAAGCTACAAGACTAATGATATCTTCACGATATAGTGGGTCTATAGGATTATCCCACATATATTCATCAGGTTTATTTAAAATTGCATAAATTAAATACTGGCCGATATCTTCATACTTAAACTCATGATATTGCGTATCATTTACATCTCCACGATAATACTTAGTATCATCGCCTGCAAGATAATAATAGTAATTACCCTCTTCATCCTTATAATAAAGATTAAATAAATCATTGTTCCTTGAAATAGAAATTACTTGTTCTTCAGCATTATAATTATAACCACGAGATACAATTGGAATTGGAACGACAATCTTTGTAATTGTGTATGGCATAGTATTTGGAACTAATCTATAATTTCGATATACAAGACCTCTACTATTTGGCGTTAACTTATCAACATCAATTTCTGCATATGCAAAATGTGTACCTATTCCTAAAGCAGCACCATCATTATAATCCTTAACACTAACCTTTAATGGTACAAGCCAAGTAGGTAATAATGTTTTTGCCTCAGGCTTATCTACACTTTCACCAGTTGCATCCTTATTATATTCATAAGTTAAATTAGACCAGAACACATCTAAATCTTGTTGTTCAATTTTAACAATAACATTTAAGATAACGTTATAGTTTTGAGTAACATCTTCATTACCATTTTTTATAATCTTGAAGTAATCATCATTACCATCAGTAAAGTTAAATCCACTCAATAATCTTTCAAATGATTGATACTTCCATTTAATTGTATCAAGCTCATCCGCACTATTATATATACCAACATTAGCTCCATCATTGCGGTTAATCTTTTCACCATCTAATGTAGCATCAATATCAGTACTGTTAGTTGTGTATAAAGAACCATAAATTTGTTCATTTGAAGTCTTATATCCTGTAACTTCTTCACTGAAGCTATCAAATGTCCAACGCTCTTCTTCAGCAAATACTTTAGAAGTATTAATTGTAACCGTTAAATCAGTTTTAATAATCGTGAATGTAATATTTTGTGTACCAACTGTTGTATGGTCATTACCACGAATGGTCACAGTCGCAACGTAATCACCACGAGTAATATTTAAGTTATCAGAATATTCTACGTTATATTGTTGATCTAGATTGTACTTAATTGGATCATGATTTACACAAATAGCTCTATCAGAAACAATTGGTGCTGGTGTGATTTCTACACCCTCATATTTCTTTTCAAGCTTAGAATGATTTGGAGTATCATCATCTTGGTCTAGTTTTAATGTTAAACCAGAAGCCAATATTTGATATGGACTTAGAATTGCATTGCCCTTTGTCCAAGTAAAGTTTTCAGTATATGTTGGATCTTTCAACTGTTCAGAACTTGAGTCAACTGTCTTTGTATCTAAGAATCCATAATATACTAAAGCATTACCGCTTTGTGGATTAACAGTATCATTATATCCAATCCAATCACTTTCACGACTAGCATATTGTAAAGCATCATTATATGTCTTATTCACATATACTGTCATATCCATTCCACCAGGAAGAGCATTCTTACCAATCTTTTCAACATTGATTCCAATTTCAAATGTTTTAATATCAATATAATCATCAGTACTCGAAGCATTTGCCGTATTATAATAATTTGCAATTGCACCATCAGTAATTTCTACAACTGGACGAGCGGCATATGTTGAAGGTACAACAATTTGTCCACCTCTAAATAATGATGTATAACCGATAATTCTAAACGCAGATTGATATTCACCATTTACAAGCTTCCAATTTGGTATATATTCATAGATAAATATTTCCTTAGATTCAACTCTTACAGAATATTTAGTATGCCATCTTGTTTCAACGGCACCATTATATTCTGTATTTAACAATTCTTGACCAGCAGCATCTCTTGTATATCGTTCATTATGATCTTCTTGATAAATTGCCCATCCAGATGGACGTTCAATTGATTCATCAATCGCATCATCATGCTTTGCTGGATATCTTTCAGGATAATAGAAGGCAATTAAGAAGAATTTAACTGGATCTCCCTCACGCTCCATATTAATAAATGCTTGATACTCAATTATTGTTGCTGTAATAGGAATCTCTACATAATTTAAAGAATACATATGTTCAAATGAATGAGTACTAATCTTCTTCAATCCAACTGAAAGATTAACTGTATCAACTGAAGTAATATTTTGGAAAGCATAAGCTGGAATTTCCTTAGCATCAGTAGACATATTAATTACCTTTAATGTTGAAGGAATTTGATAAGTATTTCCATTTTGAGTTGCTTCATATTCAAGACTTGATTTAGTCTTTGACATATATCCAAAGATAAATCCAAATGTAGAACCAGTATCATCACTATTAGTAGCATCTCCGCCACCAACATAAGCAATTGTAATTTCTGTTAACGAAATCATACCATTAAATGCACCATAACCAATAGAAGTTATTGTTGCTGGAAGAGTTAATGATGTAATTGCTGTGTTATCTGCAAATGCAAATTTACCAATGTTAGTTAAAGCGCTCTTATAATTCCATGCCTTTTGATTATGCAAGCCATAATATGCATAGTCTTCAATTGTTGAAATATTATCAGGAATTTCTTCTACAACTAATGTAGTACAGTTCATAAATGCACCAGTAGAAATAGTAGTTAATTTACTATTAGTTAAGGAAACAGTTTGAAGATTTTCGCTTTCAGCAAACATATAGTTACCAAGAATTGATGTATCTACAATAGCTGTTGTCATGCTATGAGAATGTGCAAATGTATATTCTCCAAATGTCTTAACTGTACTAGGTACTGTAATAGTTGCTAGGCCTGTATTATTAAATGCATAATCACCAATAAAGTTAATTGCCGATTGAATTTCAAAAGTACTTAAAGCTAAACAGTTTTCATAAGTATAAGCTTCAATTCTAGTAATAATATTTGCATTAAATGTAATACTTACCATATTTGAAGAATCCTTATAAGCTGATGCTCCAATTGTACTAACAGTTGATGGAACATTAAAGTTTGTAATACCAGTATTTTCAAATGCTGAGCTTCCAATTGTAGTCACTCCTTCATTAATTGTAATTGTTGTAACATTATCACAATTTAAGAAGGCGTTATCCGCAATTATAGTTTCATCCGTAATTTCAATCGTAGTTAAACTAGTAGGCACAGCATAAGAATTTAAATTATTTTGTAGTCTTCTTAAGGCTGTTCGATTCTTTAATCCGAAAATCCAACCGAATGCTGATTCAGCATTAGTATTACCTCTTTGAGAACCTACAAATGGTAATGTTAAAGACTTAAGGCTTGTACATCCTCTAAATACCTCACTACCAATATAGGTAACTGTATTTCCAAGAGTAAATGTTTCAATTGTTACATCGTTTTCAAAGGCATTAGCTTCAACTCTTGTAACAACTGCAGGAAGAGTTCTTGAAATATCTTCTGAATCATCCTCAAGCTTAAAGCCTTGAAGATTAGTATTATCCTTAAATGTGGATTCATTGATTATCTCAATTTGAATACCTTCTTCAAGACGAATACTTTGAAGGGCTGTACATCCTTCAAATGCATGAGCACCTAATTCCTTAAGCGTACGTGGAAGTGATACATATGTTATTAAATCTACATTATGGAATGCATATTCACTAATGTTTGTATCATTCTTAACAATAACATTACGCAAAGAATTTACAATACTAAAGTTATTATTATCAATTAATGATTCATTTTCATCTATGATACCGAAAATCCAACCAAACATTGTTTCATATGACTTATCGATTGTAACTAGACCTTGTGAAGAACCAACAAATGGAATAGTTAAAGTCGCAAGTCTTGTAGCGCCTCTAAATACGGCCTCACCTACATACTCAACATTATTGCCAAGTGTAAATTCAGTAATAAACTGACAGTTTTCAAAGGCATATTTTTCTACTCTTGTGAATGAATCAGGAAGAGTTGTCATTTGAAGCTTAATTGCATCCTTAAATGTGCCTTCACTTAAGGTCTTAATTTGACAAGTCTCATCAAATGAGAATGATACCATTAATGAAGTTCTACTAAATGCATACTTTCCAATTGTAGTAACATTATTAGATACGGCAAAATCGATAAAGTGTACATCGCTACATCCGTCAAACGCGTAAGCACCAATTGTAGTTACACAATCAGGAAGTCTTCTTACGATGGCTGTTGTATCCTTTGTATCTGATACATTTCCACCTAAATTGAAGCCTTGAAGAGCTGTTGCATTTTGGAATAGATTATTTGAAACAGTTGTCATCCTATATCCATCCGCAAATCTTACAACACTAAGTGTATTGTTATTTGCGAATGCATATTCACCAATTGTTTCAATTGTATCAGCAAGTGATACATAATCAACATTTGGTAAATTATAGAAGGCATATGGGCTAATGTTCTTATCGTTTGTAATATGAACATTTTGTAATGAGTTTACAATACTATAAGATGCATTATCCTTTATATCACCATTATTATAACCAAAAATCCAACCAAACATTGTTTCCTTAGCTGTAGCTTTTTCACTTTCACCTAAGGTTTCACCAACAAATGGAATTGTTAATGTTTCAAGTGATGTTGCACCTCTAAATACGGCCTCACCAATATATTCAACATTATTAGATAATATAAATTCAGTAATTGATGAGCAATTTTCAAAGGCATATTTTTCTACTCTTATAAATGAATCAGGAAGAGTTGTCATTTGAAGCTTAGTTGCATTCTTAAATGTACCCTCACTTAAAGTTTCAATCTTACACTTATCCTCAAAGCTAAATTTTTGAAGCTTAGTCTTAGTTCTATTATCTTCATCATTTGCGAAGGCATATGAGCCAATAGCTAGAACATTATTACTAATCGTAAATTCAGTAATACTGATTGTATTATAGAATGAACGAGAATCAATAAGCTTAACGCTATTAGGAAGACTAGTCATTACAAGGGAAATAGCATTTTCAAATACACTATCCTTAATTTCATAAACATGAGATTCAGGAGTAAAGCTTACAGTATTAAGGCTTGAAGCATTCATAAAGGCTCTAGCACCAATATATCCATATTGCTTACTATCTCTAGTTTCAGTTAAAACAGCCTTTTCAGATTCAAGACCAACGCTTGCAGGAATTGTAATTTGCTTGATTCCTGTATTCATAAAGGCTTCCTCACCAATAGTGATAATTCCTTCATTTAGAATTACTTCATCAATCGTTGTAATATCCCTAAATGCTTGATCAGAAATAACAAGCTCGTCAGTAATTTGAATTGTCTTTAGACTCTCAGGAACATTATATGATAATGCTGATGAACTAAGGCTTCTTAAGGAAGCACTTGTTATCTTACGTCCAAAGATCCAACCAAAGAAGGCACGTTCACCGGTCTTAACACTAGTAGCATTTCTTGTAATATCAGCTGTAGATGCATTATTTCTTAGCTGGCCAACAAATGGTAAGATGATACTCTTAAGATTATCACATCCCATAAAGGCCGCATAGCCAATTGTTTGAACACTATTAGGAATTGTAATACTTTCAAGTCCACTACAGTTATAGAAGGCATAATTATCAATTGCTACTAAAGTAGAATTTCCATCCTTATTATTAGCAAATGTAATCGTATTGATATCAGAAGCATTACTAAATGCACCATATCCTACAATTGTTTCATTTGTAATAGTTACATTCTTAAGGCTTGCAGGAATCTTAGCCTCAAATTCATAATTTTCATCCTCTGATGTAGCTCTTTCAATTAAATCATCGTAGTAAGGATCATCAGTTTTTGCAAAGAATTGCATCTTAGCCTGATCAGTTGTCTCTCTCTTTGAGCCAAAGATATAGCCAAATAAAGCTTCCTCACTATTATTATTGGCTCTTTCCTTGCCAACAAATGGAAGAGTTAGATTAGCAAGATTAGAGCAGTTTTCAAAGGCACCAATTCTAATTTCTTGAATATTTTCAGGAACGATGACTGCTTCTAATGCAGTATCGTTAAAGAACATGTATTCACCAATTAGCTTATTATTAAATTCAATATCAGCAAGTCTTGTACAATTTGCGAAGGCATAATATCTAATTTCTTCAATCGTGCTTGAAATTACAAGGCTTGTAATACCAACACATCCATCAAACATATGAGATCCGATTAGCTTATTTTCAAAGCTAACTGCTAATTTAGCATCAAATGTACCCTCACTATTATTCTTACCACTAATATTAGTACAATCAGCAAAGGCATAAGCACCAATTGCCTCAATATTTGCTGGAATAGTAACTGACTCAAAGCCCAAACAATTGTAGAACATATATTCACCAATTAGCTTATTTAATAGCCTAAAGTCCTTTAAGCCATTAGAATATGCGAAGGCATAAGCACCAATTGACTCTACACTTGCAGGAATAGTAAGAACATCCTCACAATCATTATATAAAGCATCATTATGAGCGAAAGCATATGCACCAATTGATGATACATTTCTTAAATTAATTGTCTTTAAGCTTGCACATTCTTCAAATGCATTATCGCCAATTTCAATTACCTTATTAAAGTCAAAGCTTTGAAGACTATCACAATGATAGAAGGCAGCTTCATCAATTACGCTAATATTATCTGGAATTGTAAAGCTTGTAATCTTGTCACAATCCGCAAAGGCATAAGCACCAATTGTTGTTAATTCACTATTAGTTGAGAAGACCACAGACTCTAAGCTATCCATATTACTAAATGCATATTCACTAATCTTTTTAACACTATTTGGCATTTTAATTGTTTCAAACGAATTAGATTCTTCAAATGAATGAGGCCCAAATTCAACAAGCTCATTTGTAGTTAAATATAGATTAATTCTTCCAACCTTAGTCTTATCTTCATTTATAAATGTTTCAGCTAAAACTGGATGATATTTTTCATTATTAACTAAATGAGAAATACTAGACATAGAGCCATATGCAAATACCTTTTGATTAGTAATTGTTAGGTTAGTTAATGAATTTGGTAACATTCCACCAATTATATCATTACCATAGCATTGAGTTGTTAAAGTGAAGCGAGTCATTTCCTCCTTCAAGCTTGTAACAGGAATTAAATATTCTCCATTGTCATTTGGACATATATGCTTAAATTCAATTAAATTAGCACAGATGTCATCACCAAAAATCCACATAAATGATGTACTAGCAGATGCTTGACGATCATTATTATAATTTTGCTCACCAACAAATGGAATAGTTAAATTTTCAAGTAATGAGCATCCTGTAAAGACACCATAGCCAATTTCTTCTACTGTATCATGTAAAATAGCAGTATGAAGCCTCTTACAGTTAGCAAATTCACTATCAGATACAGTCTTATTCCAAACCTCTACATATTCAAGACCAGAATTTGCGAAGGCTCCATCGCCGATAATCTCAACACCTCTAGGTATATCAACACCGCCAAGAGACCAATCACCGTAGAAGGCATATTTTCCAATAAACTTTAATTCAATTGGAAGAACAATTTCTTCTACATATCTTAAATTCATAAAGGCACCATAGCCAATACCAATTGACTCAGTTAAATTAATACGCTTTAGACTAACTGGAACATAGAATGACTCTGGTGTGTATGTTACACCATCAATGCTTGATGTTGTATTATTACGCTTAATAGCATCAAATTGACCACTATTCCAAGCCTGCTTAGCTTCAACTACGCCATTAGCTTCCTTCTTTGAACCAAAGATCCAACCAAATAGGCTTTCTCTTGAATCAAAGCCATTATCAGGATAATCATATTTATCCTCAGCAACTAATTCCTCAAGTGATTTAAATGTAGTCGCATAAGCATGTCTACCAACAAATGGAATACTAATTTCTTCTAGTGATGTTGTAAGACCAAAGGCACCTAAACCAATTGTCTCAACACTATTTGGCACATTAAAGCGAATCATACTAGTGTTCTTGTAGAAGGCCTCAGAGCCAATTGATGTAACACCATAAGGTAAGGATTCAAGAACAAGTGATGTACAACCACTAAATGCTTCATCACCAAGAGCTGTTAACATACTTCCGTTTTCAAAATAAACATATTCAAGTCTAGCTGAATTCTTAAATGCTCCAAGTTTAATTTCATCAACCTTGCTAGGAATTGTTATATCAACAAGACCAGTATTCCTAAATGCATATTCATTAATCTTATATGTATTTACTGTAATATTATTATTTTCAAGATATCTATCAGTTGGAAGATAAACCTCACGAAGAGTTCTTACATTATCGAATGTACCAAATGGAACAAATACATTTGAATTTCCATTATCAATCATTCTATTTCCAAGTGTGATTGTTACACTGTATAGACTTGAAGGAATATACGCTGTAATTGTTTCAGCTTTTGTGTATTCCTGTGTTATTTGATACATTGTCTTTGTAGTTTCAAGGATTGAATCACCAAATAACCAACCTAATGTAGCATTATTAGTTTCATTATTTGTAGCAGTCTCACCAATAAATGGTATTGTAATTCTTTCAATACTTGAGCAATTACTTAGCATTGCATAGCGCATTACCTCAATTGTATCCGAAATAGTAACATCCTTAAGGGCAGTATCACTATCAAACATATGCTGACTAGTAAAGTTGTTTTCAAATAGAATACTTACTAGCTTAGCCTCATTAGCAAAGGCATATTCACCAATAGGCTCAATAGCGTTTTCTACTGAAGAATCATAATGTAGTTTTTCACCAAGCTTTAATGATTCAATGTTGTAGCATGAATCAAAGGCATGTGACTTAATTAAATCTACACTTGTAGGAATAACAATATTATAGTTACTATCATTATTAAGATTAACTACTCCAGATTGGTAGAATGAATAATCACTAAATGTCTTTATAAATCTAGTTTCTGAATCATTAGTATTAATAAATTTAATATTTGCAACATTAACGTCGCTAAATGCTCCATAACCAACTAGCGTTTCATCTGTTATTGTTAGATTCTTTAAGGCCTCTGGATAAACACCAATTACTTCTTTCATTTCAGCTGCCGAATCATCCTTTGATACATGAACTGCTACAATCATCGTATTTGTTTCAAAAACATCATCAATGTCATCAACAAAATCCTCTGTTGCATATGAATCATATTGGCCGAAAATCCAAGTAAATAATGCTTGCTCACTATATTCAATATCTCTTGTACGACCAACGAATGGAATTGTTAAATTTTCAATATTGTAGCATTGATCAAATGCTGCAAAATCAATTATCTTAACACAATTTGCCACCTCAACATTTACAAGGCTTGGACAATTAGAAAACATATACTTACCAATATATTCATTTTCAAATGTTAGATTAGCAAGTAAATCACAGTTTGCAAAGGCATAATCGCCAACATTTGTAACACACTTAGAAATTGTTAAATTGATAAGTGCATCACAATCATCAAACATATGAACACCAATATAACTATTTTCAAAAAGAATATTAACAAGTGAATCACAGTTTGTGAATATATAATCTTCAATAACGTCCTCAGTCATTGTGCTAGTTGTACGAAGTGAAATAATATTTTGACAATCCGCAAACGCATGAGTTCTAATTTCTTTTACATTAGAAGGAATATTAATATTATATACTGATATAGTATCGCCAGTAGACTTAGAATTTAAATATGTGATTCCACTATTATAGAAGGCATATGCACCAATAATTTCAAGAATTTGATTATTAATTTGGTTAATATTAGAAACATCAATATTATCAAATACATAATTTGTAATTGTCTTAATATTACTAAATGCACCATATGCAACTACGGTTTCATCAGTTACAGTTAAATTAACAAGACCCTTAGGAATAGATGTCATTACATCAAGTGTATGGTCATCAATATTTCTAATTTGTGTAACCTGCTCTACTAAATCAGAACTTGCACTCGCATTATAACCGAAAATCCAACCAAATAATGATTCTTCAGTTCCCTCAATACCAACCTCAGCACCAACAAATGGTAATACTAAGGTATGAAGGCTAGTTGTCATATATAATGCAGCTTCATCAATATATTTAATGTTATCTGTTACATATAATTCTTCAATTCCAGTACAGTTTGCAAACATGTACTTACCAAGATAGTTAGCACCATTAGTATCATTATCTCCTATCTCAAATGAAATAGTAGTTAATCCTGTACAATTTGCAAATGCGTATGGTCTAATATCACCATTAATTTCATCAATTGAAATTATTGGTGAATTATGAGAAATGCTATATAAGACCTTATGTGTAATCTTAGGAATTACAAGGGTAGTAAAGTTCTTATTATCACAAGAATCAAACATATGTTCACCAATTAGCTTATTAGTAAGCTTTAGGTTAACTAAATTATGATTATATGCAAAGACATATGTTTCAAATTCCATATCTTGAGATGGCGTTCTTAATCTTGTAAGAGCATTCATATCGGCGAATGCATAGTCACCAATTGTTGTAACACTAACTGGAATATTAATACCAAACGTATTAATATCCTCCTCAGAATAATCACTATCAGGATTCATTATTCTAAATGATTGAGTCTTATAGAAGGCATAATCATCAATTAAGGTAATTCCTTCATTAAGATTAATCGTTACTGCGTCCTGCATTTGCATAAATGCACCAACACCAACAATTGTCTCATCAGTAATGTTAATCATCTTGAGTTTTCTTGGAATATAACCCCAAGTTTCCATAGTTGAATATCCATCACTATATTCTGATTGATAGTATTGTACAGTCTTATAGAAATTAATCGTATCAGGTTCATTTGTAATAATCTTTAAATCATTATAAGTATATGGTGCTTGAGGAGCATCAAAATCGAAGAAATAAGCGAATACAGATTCCTTAGAATTATTATTTCCTCTTTCGCTACCAATAAATGGAACGAATAATGATTCAAGATTCTTAGTACCTGAAAGGATATTTCTACCAATTGACTCAACATTGTTTGGAATAACTAGGCTTGGAAGTGAAATACAATCCTTGAATGCGTATTCACCAATTGTCCTAACACCAGTACCAATTGAAATATTAGTTATGCTTACACAACGATCAAAATCATAAGCACCAACTGATATAACACTATTTGGAATGTTAAATTCCATAAGACTAGAGCATCCCGCAAAGGCTTGATCATAAATTGTATCAACTGAATCAGTTATTACAATTGTTTCAATCTTAGCACATTCACTAAAGGAACCATATCTAACCTTAGTTTGATCCTGACCATTAATAATTACATGCTTTAAGCTTGTAGGAAGATAACAAGAATAAACACCATTTGATGATATCTTTTGATCAGCTCGATATATAAGATTTGTCGTTAAATCCTCATCAATTTTTTCAATACCAAAGATATAACCAAATAAGCTATCAATTGAATCAGTTATTTCAAATGTCTTACCAACAAATGGTAGAGTAATTGTATCAAGAGATACCATATTATTGAAGGCACCCTCATCAATTTCTGTTACAGTATTTGGTACAACAAGATTAATAACATTTCGACAATTTTGGAAAGCATATCCTTCAATTGTTTTAAGACTTGAAAGCGTATTTCCTTCTTCAGTTTCATAATAGAAATTAATATTTAAAAGTCCTGTACAATTTGCGAATGCTTGATTACCAATAATTTCAATATTAGATGTGAAATTAAGCTTAGTAACACTTGAACAACCATAGAATGTACGATTCATAATACGTGAATACTTAGCATTATGCGTAAATAATATTTCTTCAAGACTACTACAATTTTCAAAGGCTGATTGACCAATAACAGAAATATTATCATTGAATCCAAGTACCCAAAGCTCTTTTCCATTATTTTCTTGCTCAGTATAATAATTATCCTTTGTTAAATTTGAAGCTACATTTGACTTAGTGTAATATACATGTTGAAGCTTAATATCATTCATATACATATACTGTCCAATATTACCAGTATTACTTGAGCCATCCTCAGTTGCTCTTCCGTTATCCTGAATTACATATATTAATTTATCACAATCTGCGAATACATAATCGCCAACATTTGTAACCCACATTGGAACATAAACCGTTTCAAGGCTATCACAGTCTCTAAACATTCCATCAGACATTGTGTCATCATAGAAATAAATGTTCTTTAATGCATCACAATCTGCGAATGCATATATACCTACACTATCTAATTCTGGTACTATAATTTTTACAAGAGAATCATTATTAAAGAACATATAATTAGAAATTATAGTATTTTTAATATCAATATCCGTTAATCCGGCAGAATCAAAAGTATGATCACCAATATATGATTTACCTATATTTCCAGCTGTTTTTGGAATTACAATCTTTCTTAATGATTGGCACTTTGCGAAGGCATACTGTCCAATTGTTTCAATCTTAGATGGCATTTCAAAATGACTTAATAGCTTACAATCATAGAAGGCATATTGACCAATAAATTTAACATCGGTAGGATTTGGAGTATAAACTGCATCTCCCATATAATTTGTATTTGCATGTGTTTCAATAGCTTTTCTTAGGTTTCTTCCTTCATAAACTGTCTCATCAGCACCTTGAATAAAGGCCTTTAAATTAACACATTCATAGAAAGCATACTCACCAATATAAGATAGCATATCCTCACAAGCTGTAACATCTACAACCTGTAATGTTTTACAATCCTTAAATGAATCCCAAACAATTACATATGTATTTGTTAAAGTAATATTTAAGATAGATTCTGAAACATAGAACTTAGTCTCTTGTGTTGCTAAAGCGGAATCACGCTGTAGAACTTCGTAGAAATTAACCTTTATGAATGATTCACGAGCATCATCATATAAACCTTCGATTGTTTCATCACTACTATCTAAAATAGATTCAAAGATTTCATCATACGCATCTTCTCTTAATGCTGACTTAATAGAATCGTTAACATCTTCTATAGTAATTACATTTGAAGCATCAACTGTCTTATTATAGTTCTCAACATAACGAGCAAGAAGCTTTTCATACTTTTCGTCATATGTTTTTTTAAGAGTTTGCGTAATATATGCTCTTACCTCATCATATTTAAACCTATTTAGAAGCATTCTCTTAGAATATAAATCATAAGCAGGCTTTGTCGAACCAAATAACCAGCCAAGACCTGAATATGCAGATGGATCCTCATCTGTTAATTTGATTGCCTTTTGACCTACAAATGGAATTGATAAATTTTCAAGAGACATACAGCCTTCAAAAATAGCACCATTATATACACCATCAATTGAAGTACCAATATCAATTACCGTTTTAGGAATAACTAAATTTCTCAAGCTAACGCAGTTCATAAAGGCTTTTTCGCCTACTTTAGTAAGACCTATCGGA
>ENA-OPGG01000028-OPGG01000028.1-human-gut-metagenome-genome-assembly--contig:-NODE-28-length-27303-cov-3.175206_pt1 | contig 27303 bp, 16 predicted proteins | sample MGYA00241643_ERZ501583 | MGnify/ENA primary metagenome ERZ501583 (study PRJEB25962, sample SAMEA2042386) | human gut metagenome | biome: human gut; feature: human-associated habitat; material: faeces...
TTCTTCTAGTTTTATTTTTCAAAAATAGTTAACAATTACTATTTCAACTACATTCAATCATTTTTATACATTTAAAGCAACAAAAAAACATTACCTTAATATGGATGAGTATAATAAAAAAGGCTATAACAGCCTTTTCTTTTAAACGTGAATAATTATTTTAATAATTAATTTTTATGTGATAATTGTAAACATCAACTAGGCTTTAATTACAAATATCATTGAAAGTATAACTATACTACTAACTATTATTGCACCAATAAGTTTTTGTGCAGAACTACTATTTTTTAAATATGATCTATCTAATATGGCACATACCACCATGCCTGACGTGAATAAAATTAAGTTCATATAGTAACTATCAGAAATTATAGGTATTAATTTGTATTTTACAATAAATGGAGCTAATATAGCAATAATTCCACAAATAACACAGCATCCAATTATAAGTATTTTTTGACTTTTTTTCATTGTATTTGCCCCTCCTATTATGATAATTTTCTCCATTTAGAATATATTTTAGTTTCATTAAAAATATAATTTCCTTCTTCATCGTATTCTTTTTTTGATATTGTATCGTTTTCAAAGTCCCATTTATCTATACCATTTATATCTTTATACCAGCCAACAAATTCATATCCTTCTTTATATGGAACTGGCGGTATAACATTTACAATTGTACCGTCACAATCATCAATAAAATATATTTCTTCATCAATATAATATGCTACATTTGCCTTTTCTAGTTTGTATATGCTTCCATGTTCATCAAAAAACTTTTCACTTGCAAACACTTTGTCACAATTCATACAAACATTTTTGTAAATTGAATCAAAATAATTGGTAAAACTGCTTTCTGAAATATAAGTAGTAATTCCTGTTTCATTATCGGGCAGTTGAAAATCAAATGAACTGTACTTAAAAGAATAATTTTTAGGAAAATATAATTTTTTGGCATTTGTAATAGTAATTTCTTTGCTAGATTTTTTCCAATATCTAGCTCCTAAACCATCAACTATATACCCATCAAGCATTGAAGGAAAAACTAATACTTCTTTTTTATTTCCTTCCTCGCTTAGACCTATAATTCTACAATGTCCTTTATCAGTAAACATAATTGTATAAACAAAATCACCAGAAACAACAGAATTGAACTTATCTTCTCTTTTCAAACTTTTGCATATTTTTATTGATGCATAAGTAAGTGGTATCATTACAATTAACATCATTATTAAAATATACCTTTTTAACATTTTATCCTCCATTTATCTATAATTTGTTGATTCTAATATATTTTAAAGCGAAAATATATTATAGCATTCTTATGGTATTTTTCTATCACCTCTTTTTTCAATGTCATATTTAATCATGTCAATCAGAATTTCATATAATATAAATTAAAACTTATTTATAAACAATACTATTTTAAGTAATATTTGTGCATATTTTTCATTGTCAATTTTATTAACTTTAAATTATCTGAAAACTGTATCTAGATTAAAAAATAAAAAACTCCCTTAAAATAGGGAGTCTATAACGTAAGCCATTTTCTAAGTGTGTTCCCCCCATGCAAACTTAAAGAATTCATATATATTTGCATTATATAATATTTTTTCAATTAAAGCAAGTATTTTACAAATGTTTATTCTATTCAGTATTATGATTTATCATAATGACATATTTTACTTGCCCTTACACCACAGTATATTTCCGTTATTATCTACTAGTAAATACACTGTTTGTGTGATTGTTGGTATATAACTCGAATATTTAGGATGATTTGACCAATCATAATCTACAACATTTTTAAATACCAATAATTTTTCATTATTTATATTCAAGCAAAGTACTAGTTTACCATATTTATCTGGAATATTTTTGCCATTAATTATTAATGCACTACTATCATAATATGCTAAACCGTTTGAAGTTTTATAACTACTTAACTTCCAACAACTGTCACTAGCATATGAATTTATACAATTTAAATTTGTATTATACTCAAATATTTTGTATATTGTTCCGTTTTCATCTTGTGCAATACAGTGAACATAAAATATTTCATTATAAAATTTAACAAATACAATTTGGCCCCATTCATTTGAAGTTATATTTTCTTCTTTTTCCAGTTTTCCATCTCTTGACAAAACACATATTTTAGCATCTAACATATTCACGGAAATACCATTCAATTCACTAGTTGTTGAAAAAATATAATATTTATTGTTATATTCAAAAACTGAATTCATTTCATTTTCTTCATTGACAAATGTATATTCCCATATTTTATTATAATTGTTATCTAGTTTAGTAATCGTTGAGTATCCAAAGTATGCTTGATTATCATTAAAATATGTGGAATGATTACACAATACTAAAATATCATTATTACTTAAAGTTTTAACATCAACAATATTAGCATTGTACCCATTATGAAGAAACAATTGAAATTTTCCTATTTCTTTAAATTCATAGTCATATTTCTTAATTTCTACCATATTTTGTTTACTAGGAGTAACAACGTAAAAATCATTTTCATTCAAAAATACATTATCATCATTATATAATATATTACTATTAATCACATCTAAGTACATTTCACTAACATTTCCAAATGATTCTACTGGGCTATTTAGATCTTTTCTAATAGTTTCTTTAAATAGTTCATATTCTTTCTGATATTTATGTTGTTGAACAAAATAGAAACAACCTATTGTAATTGTCATGATACTTGTTAGTATCAATGAAATTAAAAGTATTTTTTTGTATTTGTTTTTAGCTTTTTTTGCCTCTCTAAATTCACTAATAATTTCATCTCCAAATAGCTCATTTTTGGAAATATTAAACAATAAACAGATAGAGTCCAAATTTACATCACTAGGTACACCATTACCATTTTCCCATTTTGCTACGGCACTTCTAGATACAAATAATTTATCAGCTAATGTTTGTTGAGACATATTAGCTTTTTCTCTAAGTTCTTTTAATTTATCTTGAAACATAGTTATGTCCTCCTGTAAACATTATACTATATATATAGATATTTGTTTGTTACTTTTTCAACTTTGAATGTTACTTTTTTACTATTTTGCATTTTCAATTAATTATTCTTTATCAATGAAATAACTAATTTGAATACTATTTAAGTTACCATTTAAAAAGTTATTTTCAATTAATGATTCAATTAGCTTATTCCCCGCAAAAAACTGCATTAAAGTAATAACATACCCGTTTGCATATTCTTTTAAATTATTAGGTATAGATTTATTGACTATTTTTGTTAAATATGCTTTGATTTCATTAGTAGCTTTTTCTAATTTAACATATAGATTTCTATTAATATTTTCCATTAATTCTAAAAACTCTTTGTTTAAATATGCAATATTTGTTTTTAATACTCCATTATCTTTTATTAAAATATTATTTTTAATTAAATATGCATATAATTCTTCTTTTTGATTATCAGTTATACCGTTATAAACATCAATAACTGTTTGGGCTACTTTTTTATCTCTTAGAATAAGTTGATTCGAACTATGTCCATGTAATAGCCATAAATCTCTTGCCCAAATTGTGTAATTATCTAAGTATGTTGGTGTTTGACCACAAGTACCTTTTGGAGTATTTGCTTCTAATCCAAATATTAATGCCCTTGCGCCACATGACAAAATTTTAGGATAGTCTGAATCCTTAATAAACATATTTCTTTGATCTATATCTGCTACTCTATCCGCAAATATCCATTTATATTGATCAACTGTTGCATTATAGTTATAAATGCCTGTTTGCTTTATTTGTTCAAAATATTCATTAAAAACCTTAGTTACTTCCTTTGTATGTTCATCATACATTTTCTTATATAACTCATCAACAATATCAAGTTCTTCTTTGCTAATAATGTAAAAATTAGTTTGATATTTATCTTTTACTTTTTGAATCAGTACTCCAGCATTTAATAAAATTGTAAGTTCATCTTCGATAAAACAACTACTACATCCAACTTCATTCGCAATCTCACTTACAGTTTTAGGTTTTGCATAACATATTAATGCAATTTGACATGGTAATTTTCTTTTAAATAATTCCCATACATTAACACTAGCAAAATCAATTCCTGAATAATATATTGAAAAATCTTTTGGATTAAAACTTACTTCACCAATTTCTTTATTCATATTATAAATCTCCTTTAATTTTTTCTTTCCATTAGACAAATAATATTTAACCATATCTTGACTAATATTTAGTTTTTTGGCTATATCTTTAATTTTTAGTTCATGATAATAATACATTACTATTATCTTACGATATAAGCCTGAAAGGATACTTAGTGATTTTCTAATATCATTATGTAATTCTTTTTGATCATTATATTCATTATAACTAGTGTCTGCTATTTGCATTTTACAATAATCATCATTTAGAATATAATTATCTTTTCTATTTAAATAGTTTTTATATACATTGTGTGCAACACTCCAAAAATATGCATTAACGTTTGTTATTTCGTCAACACGATTTAATACATCTAGACATTCACAGGCAGCCTTTTGTGATAAATCTTCCGCATCTTGTATTATTGGTGTTCTACTTAAATAAAAGGTGAAAAATTTATTTAAATATTCATTAGCTATTAATTCTTTTAATTCTTGAACATTTTTCACAATGATTACTCCTTTCATTTATATAGTAACAAAAAAATAAAAAAGTGAAGTGATTTTTCTTTATTTTATCATATTTTTAAAAAAACTTCTACGATTAACTTCTTTTGAGATAGTTATACTATAAAATTAACAAACACCATTACCTAAGATTAAGGTAATGATGATTTTTTTTAATAACCTTTTCTAATTGTACGGCAATATTATTACATCAAAGGAATGCACAAAAAAAGCGGTAATAGACAAGCCGAATATCGGTATTCTATTATCGCTTTTTTGCTATTTATTAGACCATAAGATTTTCCATCTAGTCCTAGTATGAACTATTACGTTAGTCTTTTTATTATACTTAGATTATTTATGAGCTATTGCTTTTTTATTTTTCTTTTTTCTGTTGGACATAAACGATGAGATACACCAAAGAAAATAGCAACTACTGCCAAAACAATTATTAACCCTAAATTAATATAACTTAAGATGTATAAATGTTTTTTATCCCTATTAGTAGTTTCCGTTAATGATTGGATACTTTCCTCTAATTCTTTATCCTTTTGATTCATTTCTTCTTTTAATTTATTAATCTCTTCCCAAATCTTTTCTTCTGCATTTTTTGAAACCTGTTTCAAATAATTAAGTAGTTTCAATAAATCTTCATCTTTTTCAGCGAGGCTAGCAAATTTACTATTAATAACTACATTGGCGGCATCATAGGCTTCTTTTGCAACTCTAAGTTCTTCTTTAATCTCTTGTTTGTTATTTGAAATCGATGTATTTAAATCACTAACCGCATTATTAAGGTTCGTTTGTAAAATATTGATAGCATCTTGCAATGCAACATCTGCTTCTTTATAAGTTTTTTCTAATGTTGTGATTAGATTATTTAACTCAGTATCTTTATTTTCTAACCTTTTAATCTTACCATTAATTACTGAATCGGCTAATTCATATGCTTTAATTACATCATTTAGTTTTCTTTCAATATCATTTTTATTATTTACTATTACAACACTAAAATTAAATATAGCAGTATCTAAGTTAGTTTGAACTCTATCTATTGCATCTCGTAATGCATTATCTGCTTCTTTATAAGATTTTTCTAAAGCAGTGATTAGATTATTTAACTCAGCATCTTTATTTTCTAACTCTTTAATCTTACAATTAATTACTGAATCAGCAAGTTCATATGCACTTATTACATCATTTAATTTTGCTTCAATATCGTTCTTATTATTTAGTATTGTATCGTTTAAATTTGATATAGCAGTATCTAAATTTGATTGTATAGTGTTAATTGCATCTTGTAATGCATTGTCTGCTAGTAATAACTCATTTTTTAAGTTTGTTATTGCTTCATTTAATACTTCATATGTAACGTATGTACTATCTAATGAATCAAGAACATCTTGCGCTTTTTGAATTTTTATTGTCAATTGATTAATATTTTCAGCAAGATTATCATTTGTACTATTTATATTTTCGATTGATGCTTGTAATTGTTCAATTAATAAATTGACTTGATTAATTTGGCTTTGTAATGTTTTATCTTCAATCCATACTGCATACAATGTTATTCCGCCTTCTACCATAGATAAATTGGGAATGGTGAATATATTATTTGAGTATGGGAAATCAATTGGATCATTTCCGTAATCATATGACCAGCCTGCAAAAATATATCCCTCTAATGTCGGAATAGTACTAGGAATAGTTATAATATCACCAACATAATATGTGTTATCATCAATTGGTGCATTTATACCACCGTTTGCATTATAATTGATATTATATTTTTTGTTGATTTCAAATACTGCATATAAAAAAACTTTACTTCCATCATTCTTTTCTAATGCTTGAGTTATATTTTGATTGTCATTATAAACTACTGTTTTACTAGATGGTATAGTTGACCACCCCGCAAAATGATATCCCACAGGAGCAGTTATCCCCATTAATATAGCTGATATCAAATTAAAATTAGAATCATATGATACTATTTGTTCATAACATATTGTTTGACCATTCATATAGATTATTGAATATGTGATAGGTCTCCAGTATGAATATAAGGTGATTGAATTAACATCTTGTGACCAACCATTTGTTAATGTTGATTGAAGATTTTCATCAATCATTAAATCACCAGTACCATTTATTCCCGTATAATAGCCTAAAAAGATGTATCCTTCACGACTTGGTTTATTTAAATTGTTTGTATTTAAATCAGCACCATAATCAATTGTGAAAGGCATATTAATTTCAGTTCCATCAACAGTTACAAAATTTATTTTTGTGACTGTCTTTTTCCATATAGCATATAAAATTACTTCATCTCCTTGTATTGAAGAAAGATTAATAACTTTATCACCATCAACATATATTTTTTCTCCATTTGGGTTTAATGACCAGCCTTGGAAAGTATAACCTTTGTTTTTATAAGCATTGTTAGAAAGTATAAATGTTGTGTCATATGATAATAAATCAGATGACATCGTTCCAGTTCCACCATTTGCGTCATATATTATACGATAGCTATTTGCTTCCCATATGGCATAAAGAATAATATCTTCACTAGCAAAATTAATTGAATCACCTGGATTATATTCCGCAATCTTTGAATCTTTACTTGTAGACCAACCTATAAATTGATAACCAGTTCTCGATGGAGTAATTGTAGAGATTAAAGTATTAGAGTTAATATCATATGAATTTGTGTCCGTAGGTTCATTTATTCCACCATTTCCTGAATAAATCAAAGAAACCTTTGAACCATCTTTGACTATTAATTTAGTATTTTTAGTAATGATAAATGAATAAACATTATTAACTGGTGTTATTAATTGACCATCGACATAAACTTTAGGATTTATTCCCGAAACGCTAAATGTTACCATATCATTATATTGATAACTTGATAATAATCCACTAACTACATATCCTGATGCAACCGATTCTGTAATTGTATACTCAGCTTTTTTCCATATTGCATATAAAATAGTATCGGTATTTGGCATTGTAAATATATCACCAGAATTATAAATTCCTGTCGTTGCATCTTTGTTTTCATTCCAGCCAATAAAGATATATCCTTCTAAAACTGGTATCACAGAAGTAATTGTTACATTAGATCCTTCTTGATGATATAATTTTTCTATTTGATTAATAAACTTACCACCATTTGCATCATAAACTAATGAAGGATTGAGTTCCCATACCGCATATAATGTGACAAGAGAATTTCCCATTGTGAAAGTTGCACCTGGTAAATATTCAACTGTTGTCGCATCAGAATTTGTTGACCAACCTAAAAACTTATAATTTTCTCTAGTTGGGATAATGGCACTTAATGCAATCGTTTCATCCTCGTGTACTTGCATCATACCTGGTGCTCCAATTCCCCCATTGGCATTATAATTGATTGAATAAATATCTTTTTCTAACCATGCGGCATGAAGAATTATTGTTTGCCCATCATACTCTCCAAGTCCTGTATTATAATCGACATTTGCATTATACATACTCCAATTTTGATCTTCGTATATATTCCAACCAACGAAATCGTAATTTGCTATGGCTATTCCTAAATCTTGACAAGATGGTAAACGCATATATCCATATACTACATTCTTTACACTTCCTATGTATTCACCTCTACTATATAGCTCTATGTTATATATTATTGGTGACCATTTTGCATATAAAGTAAGGTCACAATCATCGTTATATTTTGCAAAAACGGCTGTACCATCATTATTATAATATTTGACACCTTCACCATTTGGAAGCGTATAATAACCTTCAAAATTATATCCTTTACGAGTTGGAGGAATAATTTCTAAGAACGCTTCATCATACTTGATTAATATTTTATTTGTAAAACTTCCACCCATGTTGTTAAAAGTGATTGAATATTCATTAGCTTCCCACACGGCATAAAGTTCTACAATACCACCATCTACACTTGTTAAATTTCTAACAGTTTGATTATCACTATATATTACTGTGCCATTTTTTGAAGTTGCCCAACCTTTAAATGTATAACCAATTATGAAATAATTATTTTTATTTAATGAACTCATTTCATCATATGTAAAAATTGAATCATATACTGAACCAGAAACCGTATTAGATGTACCTGATGGCTTATTGTCATTATAACGTACTGTATATGTATTAGCTTCCCATACTGCGTATAAATTTACTACATCACCATTTTCATTTGTTAAATTACTAATTTTTTCACTATTTTTATAGTCAACTGTACCATTTGGGTTTTTTGACCAACCTTTAAATGTATAACCATTTAAGAAATACTCATTATCTAAAAGTGCAGTTGTGAAATCATATGTATGATTAGAATTAGACATATTTCCAAATATATTACCTGTACTACCTAAAGGTTTATTAGGATTGTATTTAATCTGATATTTATTAGCTTCCCATACAGCATAAAGTGTAATACTGCCACTTTCTCTAAGATTTAAAATACTTGCTTCATCGTTATAGACTACTGAACCATTTTTTGAAGTTGACCATCCTTTAAATGTATAGCCTTCTAATAAATATAAATTAGAAGATAATGTCTTAGTTTCATCATATGTGTGCTTAGAGTTAGCCATAATACCAGTTACTTCACTACTTGCATTAGCAGGAGTGTTTTTATCATATATAACTGAGTAAATATTAGATTCCCATGCGGCATATAAAGTTATGTTAGTATATTTTGTACAAATTGTAGCACTAGTACCATCAGCATTATAAAATTTTTTACCCTGAGCATCCTCATTTTCATAGTATCCTAAAAATGTATAACCTTTTCTTGTTGGTATAGTTATTTTTGGCATATCACTATCGAATATGGCTTCGATAGAATTTGAACCACCATTACCACCTTTTTTATCAAATATTATTGTTATTTTTTTGGCTACTCCACTTGCCTTAATTGTAATATCATCAGTTATAGCTCTACTATTAATTGTAATATCACCATTGGTATTATTATAAGTGTATTGAGTAGATGTAAGTTTGCTAGTACCAACATATACTTCAATTTCAGTAGGTAAATCATAACCTGTTTTAGGAGTTAATTTTGCTATTAAATCAGTATTATATATTGCATTAGCTGGAATCTCATAATCTAAATTTTCAATATTATGAGTCACTGTCATATTTTTATAATATTGTATTTTTTGACTGCTTACATTTCCATTTACTATTGTTGAATTGTAAGCTTCATCAATTACCTTTAAATTATTTATGCTTGAAAGATATACTTTTCCCGATTTTTTTAGACTTGTTAATGTAAAAGTATATCTAACCTTTGATTTCCCTTTTTCATGTATTAATGTTGGTTTAGCAGTAAGATTAGTGTTTGTTCCATCCTCATATTTTAAAGTTGCCACACCAGTGTATGTAGTAGAATATTCAATTGATTCAATTTTCTCATCGAAATTTAAATCATAGATGAGTTTGTTACCTGTAATTGCAACATTATTTATTTGATCAGTAAGATAATAATTATCAAAAGTAATTGAACTCATTTTTGGTGCTATTTCATCACTTAATGTACATCTTAAATCACCAATAAATGGTCTTCCTGCAAGACTTCCCCAATTTGATACATAGTAACGAAATGATGTAGCATCAGTTGGTACATCGCCACTAACAGTTAATACATCGCCATTTTTGCTGATTTTTGACTTATTGTAGATGTTACCAACATCAACGTAATCAATACCATCTTTTTTCTCAAAAAATATTTGTACTGAACAATAATGATTAGCCGTATCTTGTTTATAATATCTTGCGGAAGCATTAACTTTTAAATCGCCCTTCTTAGCTTTTTCTATATCTGCATCTGATAATGTTATACGTACCCATACACCCTTGGTATAATTTTTTGCACCAATATCATAAGCAGCAGCCCCTTTTCTTGCTTGAATTCCATAAGAATCTTCAAAACTTTTAAGGTTACTATCACCATCTGTAGATGTAGCCGCATCTTTTACCTCATCAGTTATATTCCAACCTTGTTCTGTTAAAGTACCACTTTTCAATTCAACAAGATTTTCTGTTACGTGAGAATTGGTCCATTTTCCGTCTGTGTTAGTTCCATTGCTATCCGCATGAACGCGAACAAAAAGTGACCAAATTGTAATAAAAATAAATAAAATTAATAGAAAAGATTTATAAATCTTTTTTGCCTTTTCCATACAAAATTCTCCTTCTATGATTTTTAATAACTATTTATGGTAAATTATATAAAATAGGTTTTAATTATTGACATTTATATATAATCATACTATAATGTATTATAACACGTTCATATGTGAACGAGTCAAGGAAAAAGGAGCAATTATGGTTAAAAAACAATCAGATTTATTTCAAATTACTGAGGCCGCAAATGCATGTGGCATATCAAGAAGTACTCTTATGCGATTAGAAGAAAAAGAACTTATAAAACCTGTATATATATCTGAAGAAAGTGGCCGAAGATATTATGATAATTACAATATTGCTCGTGTTCTTCAAATAGAAAAGTTTAGGAACATGGGATTATCTAATGATGAAATTATAGATTATTATAAATCAGGTGGCCAGATTGATAAAATTCTTTTACCATTAGAAAAAATGCTTTCAAATATTCAACGAAGCGTCGATGAACTTAGACTTCAATCACACAAAGAAGGAGATATATTAATTGATATAATTACTCTACCAAAGGTTATCTGTAGAATGAAAAAGTCGATAGGTTTATCACCAAAAGATAAATACGATGCTATGTATTCATTCTATACTGAATGCGTAAAAAAAGGGTGTGTTCTTTCAGATGAGCCTCTTTTTGATATTCTTGAACGAACTGATTTTTTAAATGGTTACTTATCTAATGAAAAATACCCTTTTTATGTTTGTGTACCTCTAAGAGAAGAAACAGATGATTCTGTGATACTACCGTCATGTAAAGCATTATCAGTTCTTTACTATGGAGATTATGAAGATTCCGAAAAATGTTGGTTAATCATTGGCGAAGAACTTAAAAAAAGAAATCTAAAGCCCTGTGGACTTCCTCGTGTAATCGGCATTGTTGCGGCATATTCGGGAAGAGAAATTGCAGAAAGAAAATATTGTTCACGTTTTGTAATACCAATAGAAAACAATAATTAAAAAAGCCAAGATAAACTCTTGGTTTTTTTAATCTATTAACTATTTTCTTTCACCTTTTTAGTTAAATTAACTATATAATTCTATTGGCTTACTTTATCTTTTTTGTATATGATTAAAGAAATCATCACAATATTTTTTCAAAAAATGAATCATTATTAACGATAAATCCTCTGCTATTTAAATCATTAATCATTTCATTATACCCTTTATATATTTTTAACTCATCATCGGATTGTATTTCATCTACATTACTTTCATCTACCGGATTAATTAAAGACGATTTTTCTTCAATAACTTCAAACTTAACATTATAATTTCGAAATGTAGCAACACATAGTTGTAATCACAAACAACTTTTTCATTTCAATTCTACTCTTTCATTTACATTGTTTTTATACTATTTTGGCGAAAACTTTGCCATAAGTTTTTCGCTAACAATCTAACATAAGTTGGCTAATATTTCTTAAATATCAAATAAATGATGTCCCGATAATTCCTTAAACATTGTATCTATTTTATCTGCTTCAACTGGATATACTAAACCTTCAGAAGTAAAAATTGTCCCATCTTCAAACTCAATTGTCAAATGCCAACCACTTTTTGCACAGGTTGTATCCGATTCTAATTCATATTTATCTTTTAATAAAAATAATCCTTTTTCACTTGCATTAATAAAAAATGTATTTATTTTTTCATCGTCTAATTTTGTAACAAATTCAAATTCTTTATCTAAATCAACATTACCATCTACTTCAACAATATTTTTAGTAAATAATGACTTTGTTTCAAAATCATATAATTGATGATATTCACCAATAAACATAAATTGTTCAACATAATAATGAATTTTCTTTATTTTTTGAATTTCGTTTAAGCTCTTAATTCGTTCCATTTCCGAAATTATTTTAGTAAAAGTATTATCTACTTCATCTATTGTTTTTGAATTTTTAATTAATTTTTTCCCATTATAACGAATTAAATTTATATTAACAATGCTAATTTGACTATATTGTTCTTCTGTTTTACTATCTACATATGTATCTAAATCATTGATTTTTTGTATTTTATGTTCGCTTAGGTCATCACTTGTGCATCCTGTTAAACATATGATGAACATCAAACTTATAAAAGCAACAATTAATCTTTTCATTTATTTATTCCCCTTTCACTTTTAAATTTAATTAGCAGACCATGCCCCACAACTTTTTGATAATTTGCTTTAATGCTAAATAAATTATCATATAGTAGTTTAGCATACCACCTTTTAAGTTAGAAAATATATTTATTAATTTACTTTATATTTTAATTTATCAAATGCCTTTATATCTTTTTTATTAATTTCAATAATGAATAATCTTGGTGTTATCACAGTTAGGCCTTCACCTTCATTAGCAATTTTAAGATTTAAAAGTAATTCGTTATCAATGACACTAATTGATTTAAAAGTATATTTATAACCTGTCATAGGATCACATGAATAAAGTATTGCCAAAGATTTTTTATCAAAAAAATCTACACAATATTTTTCATAAAATGATTCATCCCCAATGATGACTCCATTACTATTAAAATCATTAACCATTTCGTCGTAATCTTTGTATATTTTTAATCCGTTATCATCAAATAGTATGTTATTTATATTACTTCCATCTGCCATACTAATTAAAGATGATTTTTCTTCAATAACATCAAACTTAATATTATCATTTTTACAAGAAGCACAAGTAAACATAAAACAACACATCACTATAATCACAAATAATTTTTTCATTTCAATTCTCCTCTTTCATTTATATTGTTATTATATCATTTTGACAAAAGTTTTACAATAAATTTTTTGCTATTTTTTTAACAATCAACCACTAGTAGACTAATATTTCTTTAGTACATCTCAATATTGGTTTTTAAGTTATATCATATAATAATATGTAATTTATATATGATAATATATTTGAAAGTAAAGAAACTACCTTTTTTCTTAGGGAGTTTCTTGTAATTAATGTGCATTTTCTTAAAAGTGTACCAACAAAGAAAGCTTAGGAAATATGTTATTTATATTTTGTTTAAACCATAATATGTAAAGTAATACAGATGTTTACAAAATTTTACTTTTATTTATGTTTTTATTTTATGATAATGTCCCAACGATAAATATCATAATATAAAACTACAATATCACTAAAAATAGTTTAAATTAGAATTCTAATCTACCACTTATTATAATTAGTTGCATATAATCTTCTTAAATAATTCCATTTAATTTCATCATAATTACAACTACTTGCAAGAGCAGTAATATTTCCCGTTCCAACTTCATCTACAATTGAAATGTTATTTGTTTTACCTTTTTGTAAATTTTTTGTAACATTATCATAACTAACAATAGTATCAATTCCTTTTATTTTATTGTAAATAATTGGATATGCTTTCGCAAATTCGCTATAAGTGTATTCTTCATAATAATCATATTCACTCTTAGTAGTATTTTCATCCATATATATAATATATTTCAAATTATACATTGGTCCTTGAGTAGTCTCTTCACATAAATAAACGGAAATCCTTTCTAATTGCATTGCTTTATTATAATCTAAAGAAACTAAATATAAATCATGACCAATTGTTATATTACCTATTTGATAATAAAAGGCATTGTTATAGAAAGTACACTCATTAATTAATCCATTATTTAATCCAACTATTCCTGAAACTGTAACTTTATCAGTTAAATATCTATTACTTCCATCCATAAAGCTTAAATGCATTGCTCTATCAACAAAACTATTTTCAAGTAAACCATCATTATAACCAATTAAATTACCAATATATGTTTCAGGACTTCGTGGTAATGCAATTGCTATATTACCATTTCTACCAGTTTGGGTAGCATTTTTAACGGTACCATAGTTTGCCCCAATCGCAGATCCAACATAACTTAAGCTGTTATTTTCTAAAAGGATAGTTCCATTCATTGAACTAAAGAAACCATCAATTAAACCATAATTAACCCCAATTGAACCACCTATTGTTATTTTTTTATTTGTAATGACTGATAAACTTATTGTTTGGCCACTTCCGCAATCAATAATTCTTCCACTAGCCATAACTTCTCGCGCAAACGTACCAACTACTGCTTCTTTTGTTAACGTACCTTGGTAATCGAATGCGGACGCAACATATAAATTATATACCATACCACTTACCTTAGAGAATAATCCAAAGTTATCTAACTTATCTACACTCGCATTAAATCTAATAATATGACCATTACCATTGAATTTTCCTGAGAAACCATCTATTGAACTACTTCCAAGACTTTCCCATTCAATTGTATCGATAAAGCCAATATACATAGCACTCATACCTATTGTAATATCATTTGTTAATACATAGTTTGCATTAGGTGCATCATTTACCTTTTTAAGTCCATCTATATCTTTAATTTCAATTCCATAACAAGCATATAATTCGATATCATGTTCTATTGCGGTTACAGGATTGCCATCTTTATCTTCATAATGACTAAAAATCATGTTGTCCATATTATAGATTGGTTTTTCTAGATTAACTGTTAGAGTTCCAAATAAAACATTTGTTAATTTCTTTTGTTTTGTATTATCCGTAAATTTACCAACACCACTATTTATTGTTACAGTAAAGCCTTCCGTATTATCTTCATAAACTGCATAATATGTTACTTTTTCCGTATAAACTAAATTATTTAGTTCTTGTACTGTTATTAAATCTTCACCATCGGTAGTCCAACCAATAAACTTTTTACCATTACATTTAGGTTCAGTAGTGAAATTAATAAATTCACCATTAATACCAAAATGTTGAATCTCAACGCTACCATCAGGGAATATCATTAACCCATCCATCTTCTCTTGTTCTTCGATTACTCCACCATATGGTTCTGATTTAAAGGTAATTTCAACAGGAACATTAGTATCATGAAGATATACAGCTGTATAAACTCTATCTTCTTCAAAGATAATTTCATCTCCTGCTTTTACTTTAATAACTTGTACATCGCCATTATCATTCGTAATAGTGGTTACATAACCATCAAATATATAATAATTATCGCTATAATAGTAAACATTTGGAGCCTTCACTGTTGTTCCATAGTCTTGTGTATAATTAGTAAAATGTCGTAAATCACCCATTACTCCTTCACAATATATACCCTCAAGTTCATTACCATCGACATCATAACATTTACCATCAGAAATAAAAGTAATTGTTACTTTTTTAGTTGTAGGTTCCTTGAATACTATTTCCACATCAACATTATGATCAAATGGAATTCTAGCCATATAATTATCATTATAGAATTCACTAATATACTCAACACCATCAACTATCCATTTTAAATAACTTGGAACATATGTTTTTGACTTAACATCAACACTAAACATACTAGCAAGTAAATAATAAGATGTTCCATAAGTGCCTTGAACACTTAAAACATTTTCATCTTTATTATTATTAAAATAAACATTTCCTGTACCATCAGTTTCTTCTACCTCTACTTTACCTCTAAAACTAATAGTAATTGTTGCGGGATCTAATATATAATATGCATAATATGTTTTATCATTTGTACCAACTTCAATTTCTGACTCTGTAACTTTTGATGTTTCATCATAAGGTGATGTAGTCCAGAAAGCAAATACAAATGTACCAGCTTCAGTTTGATAAGTTTTTGGGGTAATTTCACTTAGTTTAATAACTTTATCAAATTCATCAGTTATTGTATTTAAATGCTCACCATTTTCAAACTCTCCATCAATTGCATCAAATGTAATTGTGTATTGTTTTTTTTCCTCCTGGTAATTAGTTTTAAATGTAAGTGTAGTTTTAATAGCCCCATTTAAATCTTTTTCACTTCCAATAATATAAGAATCAATGTCAACACCCCAATCAAGGAATGTATACTTAACTTTACCATTTGCATCATTTCTAGCAGATATTCTTATATTTGCTTCATTCATTACTTCTTTTAAAGTCTTGCCATAATAATCGCCTTTAATAATTTGCTCATAATATTCATAACCATAATCAGAATAATTTACAAAATAAATAATTACATCCTTTTTAATTTCTTTAAATACTGGTGTATAAGTTTCAGATGAAATAAATGCCATTCTAGTATTAGCATAATGAATTTCACCATTTTCATTTTTCCAACCTACATAAGTATAATATTTATTGGCTTTTTCATCATAATAGTCATTTAAACTTGGGAATGAATAATAAGTATCTTCATCTTCTTTACCATAATTCCACATTTTTCCGATAATATTTAATACTGTTTTACCATCTTCAATAGTTACTCCTGTATTATTAACAAATGATTGTAATGCATTATCTAATATAAATTTTGCACACAAAGTGTTGAAATTAAATTCAGCTGTTACATTGATGTCAAAATCTTTATTTGGCATATCTTGTGGATAATTAGATAAATCAGGCCAAGTAATTTGATAACCGGCTTCTAAAACTTGATCTAATAAAGAACGTGGGTAGTCTAAGTAATTACTTAAAATCATTTTATCATCAAAATTAATTTTTAAAGTTTCATACTCTATTTTTTCCCCTTCTTTAACAGGATAACTTCCAATGCTTTTACCATTAAGTTTAATATTAATATAGTAAACTGGTAAACTTGATAAGCCTTTTCTTTCGTATAAAACATAATAAATTCTATTTTTATCTACATTAGGCATATCCTCTACATTGTAATATCGGCTATTAGCATAATCATTATTATTAATATCCATATAACCTGTCACAACGTAAGTTTTACCATCATGTATAAACTCTGAGCCAATAGCAAATTCTTTTGGTGGTGTTGGAATAATATCTTTACCTTTAAAGTCAAATGGTTTATATTCTTGTTTTATGCGTGTTGTTGAGGTAGTTTCTAATACATAAGTTTCGGTATAAACAATTGTATCTTCATACTTAGCATAAAAATCAAATGATAAATCATCACTATTAAAACCACTTATATAATAATAATTATTTTTATCAACATTAACAATCGGGTAAGTTTTATCTTCAACTTCAATTTCTTTAAATGCCATAGAAGTGCTATCAACCACATAATAATTATTAGTAAATGTTAATCCTTTTGGATTTTCATAGCCAACAAATTTTTTACCTTCTATTGTTGGAATTGGCATCGAATCCGTATAAACAATAAACGATTGTAAAGCAGGAACATAATTCATTTTAAAACTATTAACTAATTTGTATTTATCTCCATTTGGTGAAATATCATAATCCGGAACATAGAAATTTCCTTGATATGTTCTTTGTTTCCATTTCAAACGATAATATGTTGTGGAAAGATCTTCATATTTAACTTTATTAAATTTTCCATCCCATGATTCATCTACTTTATCTCCTAAATACGGATAATATTTTTCCCATAAATCATTGATATCCAAATAATATCCATGGCGAATTGGAAACATTGAGGCATCAGTAATTGGAGGCGTTACATATTCTCCTTCAGTAACTGTTTGAAAATCAATAACTTCAGAAAACTTAGTTCCATAACCTGTCTCATATTCATTTAAAAATTTACTATTTTTTGTAGCTAAATCTCTTCCATTAGAATTGTAATATTCCATATAAACAATGCGTTCAATTCCACTTGCTAACAATCCATTTTTTGGAATCAATGTAAGTTTAACAACAAACTTTAGTGATTTAGGTTGATAGGCTTTGCTAACATGTGTTGCTTGCCCACCAGCTAAAGTAACATATTTTTGGTAATCATCTGTTTGATACTCTGGTACATCAACAAATTCAATTGCATAATCAAAACATCCACCATATTGATTATGACTAGCTCTATCGACTACTCTTTTACCAGTAACTATATCTAAATAGCGCATTTCGATATTGCGCATATTTACACCACTATATCTACCTGTTATTACATATGGATCATCTGGTGAATTGCTTTTTTCCACAAACTCTAAAGGAATTAAACGATCACCAACATCATACAATTTTATTTTTGTATCAAACAAATCAGTATTGATATCATAAACCAAGAACTTTGCACCAAGTTTAGCATTTACAAATAATCCTACCTCTAAATATATGCCTCCATATACTTGAGTTGCACTAACTTTTCTTACCGCATCGTAACTATATCTAAAACTTACTAAACCACTAATTTCAATGTATGGTCCAAAACGGAATGCTACATAAACAGATGCTACCGAATTTAATTTTAAAACTGATAACGAAAGTCTAGCTTCTAATCCACATCTAAATCCTACTTGACCCTTTAACGTAATGGTAATATCCATTTCATTTTCTGTTGTGACTCTAGTAAATTTGAATGAATCATGCATTACTGGTCTATTTCTACTATCAAATTCTCCTGTACCATTTGTTAATGTTGTAGACTCAACATAATGGTGATTGAATTCAATATAAAGTCCTGCCTTTGCACCTAATGATCCTACAACATTGAATTCTAATTGTAGACTCACAATTGGAATTGGTAATGGTATAGCGCCTAATTGTATATTAAATATATCAACATATTCTAATTCACTCTCTTCTTCATCAATAAGAGGATTATTAGTAATTGCTTCGGTTAATTTATTATAAGCATCTTTATTTGCATCAATAATTTCTTTAATTTCATCTGATATATCAATTCTATTTAAAGTTTCATCGCTGTCCGCAAACTCAACTTTTGCTTCTAATGAAATTGAAAAATCATTGCTTAAATTTACTTGTACATTAGTGTAGAACCAAAGTAACGGATTTAAAGTTACTTTCCTTGATTTACATATTGTATAATTATAATTAACTTCTGTCTTATTTCTAATTACAACACTTACTTCAATCTTAAAATTACCAATTTGCAATTCTCCACCAAGTTCTATTTCAAATTCTAATACTGTACCTGTAATATTAATTTTTACTTTAGGACGTTGAAATGAAAAACCTGCGAGTTGTTTCATAAATACTATTTTTTCATTTTCATCTTTAATATTTGATACATACTCTGCAACCGATTTTGATTTCTGTAATGATTGCACAACTGATGATTTAATTTTTGCAAATCCTTCATTTTCTTCAATATTTCTAATAACAGTTTCTTCAGATAGTTCAATCATACCTTCTAATACTGCTTTTTTATCGCCATAAATATCTAACTCTTCATATATATCGTCAACATTTGGAGTGACAACATCAAGTATTACAAAAGTATCTTCAAAAATTTCTGTTCCAATTACATATTGAAGTTTGTCAGTTTTTGCACTGATTACTTTACAAATATAATCTGTATCAAGAGAATAATCATATTCTCCAATTGTTATGATTGTACCTTTTTCAATTCTTTCATTCGTTTTAATTGTCAGTCTATTAACTGTTTTTTCCAAATCTTGATCAATAAAGGTATATACTTCTTCTTCAAATTTAGCAACATCCACAACCTTAATATGAATACTTGGATTTTTCTTTATTACTTCACGTTCTTCTTTTTTAATCGTTAAAGTAAGTTCATCAGCGTTTTCTATTTCTTTATCATCAACTTTACAGAAACTAATATCTGAAGTGGATGTTTTAATAAAATAGTTTTCACCTTCAACTAAATCATAGGTTGTTGAAATAATATAGTAACCTTGCTTTTTTGAAGGTTTGCATACAAGGTCTATAACGTCACCACTTGTATTTTCACCATAAATATATTCATTTAAATTTTCATCATGCAAAACTATATTTGGTGAATATATTTCAACTTCTGGTGTTGTGCTTACTCCCTTTACACTTTTTATTCTTTTTATAACACCGGCTGCTTCTTTGGAATATCCTGCATAAATAGTTATTGTTTCATAAGTAACATCTGTTTCCCAAACTTTTTTACTGCATTCTGCATCATAAAACCATCCAGAAAAAATATAGCCATCTTTATATGCAATCCCTAAATTATTTAGTTTGCCATCTTCATCTATTAATACTGAATCTTCAGATATTCCGCCATTAGCATCAATAATTATATTAATTCCAAATCTTGCATATAGCGTTATATCATTTTCAACAACGATTTCATTATCACTTTTGCTAGTAAATTCAATATCAAAATACCAACCCCTAAATACTCTATTTTCTTTTGTTGTTTCGGGGAGCGTTACTTTTGTTCCTTTTTTATAACGTTTATTTTCAACATGACTGCCACCGTTAACTTCATAAGTAATTGTTACATATTGATTTGATTTTACGCTATTGCCAATAACAATACCAAGAGTAACGCCAACAACTAATAATAATGGAACAGCTATTAGTAAAATTTTTCTAAGCATTTTTTTATCCATACAACTTCCTCCTTATATTTATTTCTTTTGTTGAATAAATATTTTTACCGCTTCCTTTAAAATTGCCATTTGCGATAACATATAATATTTGTCCTCAAACATTGCATAATGAACAGATGCTCTAACGAAAATAAATATCAATGGTAAAATAATATTATATGAAACTCCTAATTTAGGCTCTAATTCTTTAGCATATTCTGTGTATCTTCTTTCTACACCTTCAAAGAATTTTTTTCCATGTTCTATATATTTGGGATGTGTATATACCTGATACATTAAACGATATTTTTTACCATGCTCTTTAGCAGTCCATTCAGGAACTTCTTCAATGAAACGATCTATATCTTTTTGATTAGTTGGTGCTTTTTTCATAAATTGATCTTCTACTTTTGTCATACAGTAGTCTGTGGATTGAACAATCAAATCATCTATATCTTTAAAATAAAGATAAAATGTTGCTTTTGAAACATTTGCGGCTTCTGCTAATGCGGAAATACCTGTCCCATGTAACCCATTTTCTGCATAGCATTCATAACATGCTTCCATTATTTGGGCTTTTCTTTCACTATAAATTTGTTCATTTCTGGTTCTCATTTATATCACCCTTTCATTATATGAACGTTCATTCACATTATAGCATATTTTATAAATAAATGCAAAAGAAGTTAGAAATTAAATCTAACTTTTTATTTGTGTATATAATTCAGTATGTACAAACACAATAATTATAAGCTTTCCAACAATTAATTTTGTATTTTGTGATATAATACCATTGCGCATTTCATTCATTTCTATTAATAGTACGGCAATATTATTATGTCAAAAGAATGCACAAAAAAAGCGGTAATAGACAAGCCGAATATCGGTATTCTATTATCGCTTTTTTGCTATTTATTAGACCATAAAATTTTCTATAGTTTTTTTAAAAACCATATATTTTTCTGTCTAGTCCTACTTGTTAACTAGCTTGATTAAATTATTTATAAATATATGCACCTACAGTATTAATGGTGTTATCATCATATTTTAACCATCCATATTTTAATGCTTGATCTATTATGTATCCACGTTCAATTGAAGAAGATTGTTTTAATAATTCAAGTATTTCATTTTTCAAATTAGTTAGTTCTTTATTTTCATTTACTTTAAGATTTCCTTTGTTGAATATTAAAACATTAGGCCTTATTTTATTATTTTCTATTTTTAAATATCCATATAAAAGTAATTGTTCGATATACCCTTTATCACATTCATCAATTATATCATTACAAACTAGCCATAATGTGTATGCATCATTATAATTTATATGTACAGGAGTTTTGCTATATAATCCTTTTGCATAATACTTATATTGACCATAATGAACGTCTATCTTAATTTCTTTTTCGTCTTCATAATAATAGCCATGTAAACCTACAAAGTTAGGTACAGAAAAATCTACTGGATATTCATATCCTGTTAAAGTCCATGATCCATCATCTGGTCTTTTAGGGTGATTATCTTTATAACTTACAGAACTTTTTACAAAATCTCCTTTTTTCGTTTCTAAAAGTAATATATCAAATGCCCTTGTTAATAATGCCCATTTAGCATTTTCATAACCTATGTATTCATAATTTACAATTGAAGTATCATCTTTAATAAATAAATCTATCATTTCACATAATTTTGATGTTATTAGTTTTGAGACTTTAGTATTATTTTGATAATTTCTTAATTGTTCTTCCTTACTTAATATTTTAAAATTAGTTTCATATTTATTACCAACTTTTTTTAATAACTCTTCTCTACATAAAAAATCTAACTCATCTTCCATATATGGAAGTGCAATACCAAGTTCTAATGCTAGTTGTTCAGCAGTTTGTGGATTTTCATATGCTTCTAAAAATATATTTTTATATAACAAATGCGTAATAATAGACCAAGGCTGTCCTTTTTTACCATCTCTACCATTCATCATAAAAGATATATTTTCAGGATTGTAACTTCTTTTTCCAAATGTTCTTGTCATACTCATACCTTCTTTCAAAACTTTTCTAGCTCTGTGCAATCTTTGATATACTGCGTCGACCGAAAGATTTAGTGTTTTAGCAATGTCATTTATACTTTTATTTTCTAAATAATAAGCAACTATAATATTACGATATTCACTTTTTATGAACGCTAACTCTCTTCTTAAAATAGCTAATTGTTCATCGTATATCATTTCATCTATAACATCTGATGCTTCGTCAATAACATCAATATTATAAATGTCGATACTATTAATATTTTCTTTTCTAATACGTTTTTTAATTGCCCATTTAGAATAAACATTACGTGCTATTTGCCATACCCATGCGGAATAATTATTAGGAAAAGTACCTTTATTTAAAGCATCTATTATGTTTAATGCTATATCTTGTGTTAGATCTTCAGCATCTACTTGGCTACTTGTCTTTTTTAAACAAAAGTAAAACATCTTTTCCATATAATTATCTACAAAATCTTGGACTAATTTATCACGTATATTTATATTATCTGACATTGGCTCACCACCTTTCATATATATAGTGTATGAATTTAAAATTTACTGACAAGTTTTTTATTATTTTATCATATTTTTCTAAACTATTCCACCATTATCTCTTATAGGTTCAAGTTCAAGGTAAGTCTCACCTAGTTATTACTACTAAAAATTGTATGAATAAATAAAAAAGATGATATTTTAACCCAAAATAGATAAAACAACCTATAAAAGCAAAAAAATTAGCCTCACGCAGAAGACTAATCATTTTCAATTAATGTGTCTTTACACAAAATGTTTGGTTCTATATAATTAGATAGGTTTTTTAAAAACCCCAACGAATTCTATCTAGTCAAATTACATTAATGTTATTAAATGTTCCATTTGAAATTTATCAAAAACATTCATAGCATATGAAAAATCTAATAAATCTACATCACAATTAAGATCATTACTTAAAAAATTTTTCAAATATTTAATATTTTTAGTTCTTTTAGCATTTTTGTTCTTAGTATAAATAATTTTTTATATAAAACAACATTTAATATGTATTATAATTTATTTTTTCTCGTGTTATATAAGATCTCAATTTCACCATCATATATTTCAACAAAAAATGGCGTTTTTGATTTTAATAAATAAACACAAAGAAGAGTATCGTCACTGCATTTTAAAGGTTTAATTGCAATTTTGCCTTTTAATCTAAAAAGAGGCATAAAAACAAAATTAGCAATTTTTTTATTTTTTTTATATGCTTTATACTGTGTTTCAATAAAATTAGTAGATCTATATGTACTGCTTGCAGTTAAAATAGTTATTAAATTAATAAATAATCTTAAAATAAAAGTATTAAATGTTTCTTTAATAATAATATCACCTGTATTTTCGATAGTATATTTATGACATACATATTCAAAGTCACGATTCTCTTGAATGTCTTCAATCATTAATTTATTATCTTGATATAATTTACAACCCGGAGATGAAAAAACTATTACTTGCATACTAACCTCTTACATATATTCTAAAATATCCATCATATTTGCCATCGCATAAATCAAATGTTGCTCCAATAAAATTACCCAAAGATGACATAGACCAAAACAAACCAAATAATTTATCAAATATTGTTCCAATAGCAAAATTAATCAAAAATCCTGTTACCTTTTCTATAACCCATGTTATAAAAGAAAATAAAATTTTTAATATTTTTTTTGAAAAGACTTTTTTAAATACTCCTTCAACAAATGATCTACCAAATAATTTTCCTATATTTTTCACTCCTTGTAAAAGAATCATACTATCTCCTACTGGAGCAAAAGCAGGAATAATACATAATACTGCTAATACTAAATCTATCGATCCAGCTATTAAAGACCTACTAATAGACAATAATTTTGTCTTTTTATTAAAATTAATTAATTTTTTTAAAAAATCAGTTATTATATTATTTCCATTAGAATATGAATTATTAATAGGATCATTCTCACAATAGCTATAAAGGTTATAACTAAGTCCACTACCACTTGCGCCAAGATAGCTTATATCATCCATTGTTATAAATCTTAATGTTTCAACATCATAATATCTACTATTTAGATAATACCATCCTGTTTCATTATCTTGATAGTAACCACGATATCTAAATGGATTAATATCACTTAAATTAATTCCTGAAGTATCTACTTTATTAATTATTTTACCATATGCATTGTAATAATATTTTACCACAATGTTATTATTGCTGTCAACAATTCCTATAATATCGTTTTGAAGATTCTTTAAATATAAATATTTAACATTATTATATGTAAATCCAACAATTTCGTTATTTGAATCATAGAAGTATTGTAAAGCTGCATTATTTTCACCACTTCTAATTTCTTTAATAATATTTGTTCCATCTAAAATATATTGGGTTGTTGTTGTATTATTATTTTTTGTTACTACTTTGGAAGTTCTTATGCCACTTGCATTATAAGTGTAATTAAAATGTTAAAAACTATTTTTTATACTCAATATTTGTAAGACTTTAATAGTTTAGTGTCTTTTAGTAATCATTATACTTGCCACCTATACGTTTTTAGTTTTAGTAATACAATTACACAAAAATTAATAATATAAAATTTAATCCATACTTAAAATACAATCGTATAAACTTAAAGCATATTTGTCATTTACAACGCAAATCTTTCTTTCATTAGATTCATTATACTTTTCAATATATACTTTATCATTATAAATTGTAATTTTATTGTAATATTTTGTAACAATATAGTCTTCATAAATGTACTTAATTCTAAATGTCAAAAAGTTATTTTCATCATTTAAAAAAGAATTATAATTTTGATTAATTACATATTCAGTAAAAAATTCATCTATAGAAATATCTTCTAGAACATATTCTTTTTCTTTTATAATATATCCTTTTGAATCTAATTTTTCTATTAATAATTTAGTAACATTTGATTCTTCTATATTTGGAAAAACAAACCCTTCTTTAAACCAAAAATATCTGCCATTGTCTTGAAATAGAACATTTTCTTCTTCGTCACTATCAAGAATATAAGTTTTAAATATTTTATTATATACTCCAATAGTATATCCTACTTGGCGTTTAGTTCCATAAAAATCAAATTTGGAATAAATTTCAATAAAATTATCAGGTAAACAATATATTTTATTATTGTAATGAAACTTCTCAAAATTTTCATAATTCAAACATTCTTTTTTCTTTGCTATACTACAACTTGTCAAAAAAGAAATAAAACATAAACATAAAAGTAAAGTAAAAGTTTTACGCATAATAACCTCTTAAAATTTTATTTTTATTTAATTAGCATTAAAATTTAATATCAAAATTAATTATTATTTTTGATATAAGCTTCCAAAATCTCATAAAAATATTCGAATGCAATTTCATCGTTAGAACTAAAAAAATTTATTATCTTAACCCAATCTTGCCATACATATTTATTATTTTCCAAATTAAAATATTCTCTTACATATTTATCAAAATTAGGTAAAAATTCAAATTTTTCACCATATGAATATCCCTTAAAGAAAACTAACATATTATATAATTTTTTTTCACCATACCATTTTTTTTCACTATGGCTTTTTTTAAATTCTAATATAATATCTATAATTTTTTTCATGATACATCTCCTTTAATATATAAAAATTGGTCTAATAAATTATAAAATGTGTTTAATGCTTCTTCTTCATTATGTGAAAAGAAACTTATTATATCTATCTTATTTTGGAAAATTTTATAATTTTTATCTAAATCATAATATTTTAAAACAAACTCATCTAATCCCGGAAAAAATTCTAAATTTTTTACCCCTTTATTCCATAATTTATATGTGTAACCAGCTACAAATATCATTAAATTATTTAATGAGTATTTTCCATAATATTCAATTTCTTTATTATTATTTTTTATATCAATTACAATTTTCATAATTTCGTTCATTACTATATACTCCTTTCAAAAAAATTACATTTATGCAAAAAAGCCCCCTTTTCCTAAGAGAGCTTGCATCTAGTCAGTATATATTTTTCTTAAGAGTGTATTAAAGCAGACTTAGGAAATATTAATATATTACAATTTTAT
>ENA-OPGG01000054-OPGG01000054.1-human-gut-metagenome-genome-assembly--contig:-NODE-54-length-17699-cov-2.222229_pt1 | contig 17699 bp, 19 predicted proteins | sample MGYA00241643_ERZ501583 | MGnify/ENA primary metagenome ERZ501583 (study PRJEB25962, sample SAMEA2042386) | human gut metagenome | biome: human gut; feature: human-associated habitat; material: faeces...
CTTCATTTCGGAAGCCAAGCTATCCTTCAGATCTTGCATTTCTGACAACACGGCATCAAGCTTTGACAAGCGGGCATCATATTCCTTCTGCTTGTCCAAAAAATCCTGAAGTACCGCATCACGGGCACGAAGACCTAAATCAGCCTCACGAACTCGCTCAGCCAAATTGTTGATATAACGTTTTTGTTCTTCCGCTGTCATACCTTCGGTATAATCAAGAGCGGGACGCGAGATTGATTCTCGCGTCAGAAGTTCTTGCTTTTGTTCTATGATATGTCGCAGTTCGATCATCCGTAATGCTCTGATTTTCAGCTACAAAGGTAGCAAAAATATATGAGAAAAACGAATGAATCAGCAACATAATTATTTGATTTTCAATGTTTTAACACCAAATATTATTGGAGAAACATATAAAGATGGTGCGTATAAGTCAATTATGAGTAGATTAAAACAAAAAGTAGGAAGAAAATGAAAATACTTATTACAGGTGATTTTGCCCCACGGGCAAGGCTCGCGAAGCAGATAGAGGAAAAGCGGTATTCGGATGTTTTCCCGGAGAATCTTCGTGAAGTGATAAAATCTGTGGATTTCTCGTTTGTCAACTTTGAGAGTCCTATTATAGAAGATACCTATAAGCCAATTCCTAAATGTGGACCAAATCTTCATTGTACTCCCGAGGCTGCTGAGGCAATTAAATTTGCAGGCTTTACAGGCGTAACAATGGCAAATAACCATATCCTTGATTTTGGAACCAATGGGCTTCATAAATCTGTAGAATGTTGTAAAGACCAAGGGCTTGATGTTGTTGGAGTAGGAGATAATTTAAAGGATGCAGAAGAGATTCTTTATATAGAAAAGGACGGAAAAACACTTGCCGTCATCAACTGTTGTGAGCATGAGTTTTCTATTGCAACAGAAACATCAGCAGGTGCCAATCCTCTTAATCCTGTACGTCAGTATTATGCCATTCTGAAAGCAAAAGATAAGGCAGACTATGTACTTGTTATAGTACATGGCGGACACGAAATGTTCCAGTTGCCATCACCTCGTATGGTAGAAACATATCGTTTCTTTATAGATGCAGGAGCAGATGCTGTGGTTAACCATCATCAGCATTGTTACAGTGGCTATGAATACTATAATGGCAAGCCTATATTCTATGGATTGGGTAACTTCTGTTTCGACGAAGAAGGAGATAATGCTGATTCTTGGTATGAGGGCTATATGGTAAAACTCGAATTTGATAACATCAATATCCAGCATACACTCTATCCTTACGTACAATATAAAGAAGAAGCAACCGTGGAGATTATTAACGATACTACAAGTTTTGATGAAAATATCTCTAAGCTTAACGCTATAATTTCTGACCCTATAGCTTTACGCAAAACAACGTAAACATATTATAATAGCACGGTCAAAGTAATCAAAACTTTATATCAACCATATGATAATCGCATCCTGAATAAACTATACAGAATGCGTCTCTTACCTTCATTGGTGGCAAAGAAAAAGTGGCTATTTATTCTTAATTATATCAACTGCGAAGCACATCGTGACAAGCAAATCTCCGCGCTAAAAACAATAATAAAATAAATGGTGTTATTTCGAAATTCACGCATAAATAGATGTGACATGTTTTTGGTGGCATGGGTACTCTATTATCTTCAGGGTATCGTGTTTCCTTCAGGTGGCGTTATATCCATTGCATTGCTTGGATTTACCCTGCTGGTATCGTCAAATTGCGCAATCAAGGTATTACAGTGGAGAAACACTCCTGTATATTTCAAAGGCTTCAATATGCTGATGCTATTGTTTACGGTTTATGGTTTCGCATTGATTGTCTCAAGTCCATTGACATTGTATTATCCTCTGTCTGGCAAGGAAATGCCGTCATACAACTATATCAAGTCCATATACCTGTCGCTATTACCTATTTATCCTTTCTACTATTACACGAAGAAGGGATACCTCACAGCAGAGCGTTTGCGTATATGGGGGTTGATATTTTTGCTATCTGTTACTCTGTCTTATTTCCGTATGCAACGCGAAGCTTTGGCAGAGCTATCTGAGGAAGGCTCAAGTGTTGATGAGGTGACCAACAATGCGGGTTATCTATTTCTCTCTATTCTGCCCATGTTGGTGATATACCGAAATAAACCATTGTTACAGTTCGCCACTTTCGCCTTCGTGATGGCGTTTCTTATAATGGGTATGAAGCGTGGTGCGATAATCATCGGATCTATCTCTGCTATCTATTTCATGTGGCGAGTCATCAAAAGTTCGAGAGGCATTACACGCTTCTTATTCATATTCTTGTCTGTTGCTATATGTGTGGGTGTAGTCTATTTCTTTACCTATGAGATGGCTACCAGCGATTATATGCAGCAACGCTTAGAAAGTACGATGGAGGGAAATTCGAGTGGCCGTGATAATCTCTATTCCTTCTTCTGGCATTATTTCTCTGATGAAGCAGATGTACTGCATTACCTAATAGGGCGTGGTGCTAATGGAACATTGGAGATCTACTACAACTATGCGCACAATGACTGGCTTGAAATAGCAGTGAATCAAGGCATTTTAGGGCTCGTGGTATATGTATTATATTTTCTTGGTTTTTACAAGACATGGAAGAGTGCCACTAACACCGATGCAAAGACCATCCTTGCCCTAATGCTATTTGTCTTTTTTGCTAAGACATTGTTTTCGATGTCGTATACCGATATGACATTCGTGGCGACTGCTCCACTTGGCTATGCCTTAGCAACTATCAATAAACCGAATTAATAAATAATCACACTATATATGAGCAAAATACAATCAGCCTTACGTTTTTTAAAAGAAGATCGAGGAGCTTTTATGGCAGCCATTGTCCAAAACTTCTTTAGATGGCTTCCAGATAAGCCTTATCTGAAGTTGCTTTACCGCTTTAAGATGGGACATAGGCTCGACCTGAAAAATCCCAAGACATTTACTGAGAAGTTGCAGTGGCTTAAGCTCTACAACCCCAGCCGCCGACCTGAATATACCAACATGGTTGACAAATATGCGGTAAAGAAATATGTAGCTGACATTATTGGTGAGGAATACATTATTCCTACTTTAGGTGTGTGGGACAAACCTGAGAATATAAACTGGGATAGTCTTCCTAATCAGTTTGTGCTAAAGACTACGCATGGCGGAGGTGGAGGAGGAGTGGTAATCTGCAAGGATAAGCAGACATTCAATCGTACTGATGCCATTGCGAAACTCAACCAATCTATGCGCAGTGATATCTATAGCGGATTGCGTGAGTGGCCTTACAAAAATGTGCCACATCGTATCATAGCAGAGAAATTTATCGCACCAGAAAAAGGACAGCAAGACTTAATTGACTATAAGATATACTGCTTTAATGGTGAGCCTAAACTTATAATGACAGCCGACGGTCGCTTTTCTGGCGACAAGCGTTTTGGTTATTACGATATAAATTGGAAGGCTGTAGACATTACATGGGGCGCACCACGCCCCGATAAGGAATTGCCTCGACCAGCGCAATTGCAACAAATGTTGAAAGTGGCGGCGCAATTATCGAAAGGTATCCCTCATGCGCGTATAGACCTATACAATGTGGCTGGAGATGTAATGTTCGGTGAAATAACAATGTTCGATTCCAGTGGGTTAGAAGCTATTACCCCTGACGATATGGACGCATATCTCGGGAGTCTGATAAAACTACCAAAAGTTACTTTAGGGGTAAAATCCTAATATTCAATAATGAGATTATAAAGATAGAACAAGAATCTCCATCCGCAGATTTAAAAGATTATAAGTTTTTCTGCTTTAACGGCAAGGTAAAATGTTTCAAGATTGATTTTGGACGGTTTGTGGAGCATCATGCCAATTATTATTCTCCCGAAGGACAGTTGTTACCATTCGGAGAAAAAGGGCTCGAACCTGATCCGAATCATATTGAAATAATGCCAGAGAATCTTAACGAGATGATTTCTATAGTAGAAAAGCTATCTGAAGGATTTAAATTCTTGCGAGTGGATTTGTATAACATTAAAGGCAAAATATATTTTGGTGAACTCACTTTCTATCCTGCTTCTGGTATGTTGCCTTTTGTTCCTGAAGAATGGGATAAGAAATTGGGTAGTTTGTTGACAGTCAAATAATTGGTTTTTCGCTGTCATGATGTTTTTTAGTAGTTTGAGAATCAGAATAATTATTATACCATAGAGAAGGGAATTGTAAGTTGGAACGGGGTAAAACCAATCAATAAATAGAATAATGATAAAACAACTAAAAACAATAACAGTAGTAACAAGTAATTATCCTGCACCTGGACATGCTGCGAATGTTTTTGTTCAGCAACTTGTGCATGCAATAATAGAGCAGGGTGTGAAGGTGAATGTTGTAGCCTATCAGAGTATTGTGCATGCCTTTATACACATGGACAGAATACTTCCGCTACACTCTAAAGGAATTACTGACAACGGGATAGAATATGACATATACCGTCCTTATACATTTACAACAGGTAATAGAGACTTCAAGCTTATCAATTGGATTAACAAAAAAATAATTGTACATAAAGTTGCATCCATTAAAAGTGACATTCTTTATTGTCATTTTTGGGGAACTGCTCTTCCTGTATATGAATATGCCTTAGAGAAACAATTACCTATGTTTGTAGCTTGTGGCGAAGGTGATAATGCGCTTGAGGATATGGTTGAGAAAATGTCAAAGAAAAAACTTCACGAATTAGCAAAGGCTTGTACTGGAGTTGTAAGTGTATCTTCAGAAAACAAACGTAAATGTATCAATTATAATCTTGCTAATAAAAACAATATTGATGTTTTCCCAAATTGTGTGAATACCACTGTTTTCCACAAGATGGATGTGACAAAGATGAAGCAAGATCTCAAAATAGATAAGGATGACTTTGTTATAAGTTTTGTTGGTAGTTTCGTTCCAAGAAAAGGACCTGATAGGGTAGCGCAAGCCATTAAGAATCTTAATGACCCACATATTAAAGTTATGTTTGTCGGAAAGCCTTTTCCTGGTTATGAATATAATTTTGACTGCCCAGGCATAATTCATAAGGGTGCTCTTGATCATGAACTTCTTCCGCAGTATGAGAACTGCTCTGATGTTTTTGTATTGCCTACACAGAAAGAAGGCTGCTGTAATGCTATTGTTGAAGCCCTTGCTATGGGACTGCCTGTTATCTCATCGGATGGACCTTTCAATGATGATATATTGGATGAAAAGAACTCCATACGTGTAAATCCTGATGATGTAGAAGCCATAACAGAGGCAATAAGAACTTTGCGCAATAATCCTGAATTGCGTAATAGTATGTCAGAATACTCACTTTCAAGACATTCAGAATATACTATACAAGGTAGGGCAAAGAGAATCCTTTCTTTCATTAATAAACATATCGGAAATGAAAATAACAGTAATAGTTCCTACCTATAAGCCGCAGGCATATTTGTGGGAATGTCTTGATTCTATATATAACCAAACATTGCCAAAGTCAGACTATGAACTTGTGCTTGTGTTGAATGGTTGCAATGAGCCGTATAATGTACAAATTAATGAGTGGCTGACAAAACATTCAAATTTGCAAGTGCAGTATTTTCAAATTGACGAAGGAGGAGTTTCTAATGCTCGCAATATAGCCCTTGATAATGCAAGGGGAGAATATGTGACGTTCATTGATGATGATGATTATATTAGTTGTACTTTTTTAAAAGAACTTCTTGAAAATTCATCAGAAAGTTGTGTCACTATTTCAAATACAGTTGCATTTGATGATTTTACTAAAGAAAAACAAAAAGATTATATAGTTGCTAAAGATTTTGATAAATGTTTGGAAAAATATGCTATTTCATTAGTTGATGCAAGACGTTTTTTCGCAGGTCCAGTAAGAAAGCTAATTCATAGGAATATTATTGGTCATAGAAGATTTGACATTAGGTTTAAGAATGGAGAAGATACATTGTTTATGTTTTTAGTATCTGATAAAATTAAGCAAATCTCATGTACTAGTAAAAAAGCTATTTATTATCGTCGCATAAGAGAGAATAGTGCTAATATGCACAAAAGGTATCTTCTTAATCGTTTAAGCAATTCATTAAACTTAATAAGAGAGTATTCTTTTATTTATGTTTTGTCGCCAAAAAAGTATGATTTGAAGCTTTATATTACCAATGTTTTAGGAGCTTTAAAAACAATTATAATAGGCTAATTTTTATAAGATAAAATAAGAATAAAAACAATAAAATATGGCCTTTCATCCAACTTTAAGTAAATCAGGCAGAATTATGTTCTGGCCTTTGATTAAGTTTACAGAGTTTATGGGTAATCATTTTCCTGAGACTTTGTTGAAAATCCGTTATCGCTATGTGTTTAAGGAACCGCTTAACCTTAAGAATCCTCAGACATTGAATGAGAAAATACTCTGGGCGAAGCTTTATTCTGACACAACAAGATGGACAGAATTGGCTGATAAGCGAACGGTGCGTGACTATGTGGAGAAAATTGGTCTGGGCGACATTTTGGTGAAGCTCTATGCCACCTGGTATAAGAAAGAGGATGTAAATTTTGATGTGCTTCCTGATACTTTTATCATTAAGGCTAATAATGGTGATGGTAAGGGTACAAACAAGATTATACGCAAATCGGAGCTTACTCCAGAGAAGAAGGCTGAGTATATAGAAATGATTGGGGAATGGTTGAGTCGCAAGAATATTGGTGCGCTTCATGCAGAACCTCATTACAAGAATATGAAGCCTTGTGTGATTGCGGAAGAAGTTTTGCCATTAGAAAAGGGCGCTACATCTTTGACTGACTATAAGATGTGGTGCTTTAATGGTAAGTGCTACTACACATGGATATGCAATGACCGTAGTGCTGGTGGCAACAGTGCCCATGTGATGACTTATGATATGGATTGGAATGCACATCCTGAATTCTCTGTATTCAATTCTGATTATCTAAGAGGAGACATCATTCCTAAGCCTAAGAACTTCGATAAAATGGTGGAGATAGCGGAAAAACTGTCAAAGGGTTTCCCAGAACTTCGTGTTGATCTATACAACATAGACGGAAAAATATACTTTGGCGAATTGACCTTCACTTCGCAAGGTGGCTTTATGGACTTCTATACTCCTGAATTCAACAAAATGCTTGGTGAGAAGTTCAGCATAAAGGATTTCCCTCTGAAAAAGAAGTAGGTAATGGTATATCCGTCCGCACAAGTGGTCGCATGAAGCGATATGGTGCGATACCATCGGGCGGAGCTAAATTTGTTTTAATGAAATAAATACTATGGGCGTATTTGATAAATATTTGAACAAAAAAAGGAACAATGGAGATGTTTGCCGGCCTACTACTGAAAACTTTTTTATAGGAAGTCCAGAAGCAGAGTCTGAAGCGACAATTACTCCAATTACTCTTGATCAGTTTTTTGAAGACTATCTCGATATATTAAGTCAATTGAACAATGAAAAATTTATAGTTTTAGGTCGTAAAGGTTCTGGAAAGTCAGCCATAGGCGAGCATATGTTTGCTTTAGCCCATGGAGAGCCGAATCTATTTTGTAAGTTCATCAAGAAACCTGATATTGATGTAGAACATATTGTTCAAATAGGAAAAGAACAAGGCTATTCTATTGAAAGAAGTCTTTTGTATAAGTGGATTATGTTAACGCATTTGCTGGATTTGATATTGCAAAATCAATCAGCCATTGAGCATCCTGCATTTAAGTTTGTAAAACAATTTGTAGATAGAAACAGGGGCTTTATTGATATAAGAAAAGATGAAATAAGGGAGACGGTAATAAAGAGTGGTCTTACTGTTGGTGCAGAATATTTGAATAGAGCAGTATCTGCAATAGGGCACAAAGAACGTGAGATAAAGGGTGGAAGAGCAGATTTCTACAAGATGCTTCCTAATCTTGAACTTATCTTAAGCCATATTTTGAAATGCGATAAAAATAATCAGTATATCGTTATTTTTGATGATTTGGATATTGGGTATCATACAGACAATCCTAACGATATTGAGACAACTGCTGATTTATTGCGTATGGCTAAATATTTTAATGTCGATTTCTTTGCTCGTAATGGTATAGATTCTAAGGTTTTTGTTCTTCTCAGGAGTGATATAGCTAAGTCAATATTATATACAGCAGATATGGGGAAACTATTAAATAGTTACTCTGTTGAATTAAATTGGTTTGAAGATATATATAGAGGTGATGAGACAAAATCATTCCTTAGACAATTCATCAATAAGCGAATATCAGTTAACTATAATAAGTTAGGATATAAAATAAACGACAAGTCAGACCCATGGACATCGTTTGTTGACGAAAAATCTTTTTATGGAAAAACAGGATTTAAATATGTAATAGATCATACTTTTTATCGACCAAGAGACTTAATACTTTTTTTTAAAGATATAAATACATTAAAATTAGAATTGCCACTTCGTCAGAATGATATAAAGAATGCCTTGTTACCACGGTATGCAACCGCTATGGTAAAAGATTTAAAAGGAGAGTTTTCGCTAAGATTTTGTAGTGATGACATAGAGTCGGCTTTTAGGGCTCTAAAGAGGTTAACTCCTAGAGAACCGTTCATGTTTGATTTCCTTTTAGATCTTATAATAGATGAAGGAATTGATGAGAAAAATGGAGAAGATATGATGCAAGCGTTGTTTGAATATTCACTTATTGGTAATTATCAACAGAACAATGTACGATTCAAATATCGTGAAGGTGGAGCAGAAAATATAGAAATGGATAAGAAGGGCTCTTTTATTCTGCATTATTTACTACAAGCTTATTTTAGACATAATTAATATATTATGCAAGACTACGGATTGGTATCTATTATCACTCCCACTTGGGCGTGTGCTGCTTTTATAGCTGAAACAATCAAGAGTATTCAATGTCAGACTTACCAAAACTGGGAACTTCTTATTCAAGACGATTGCTCTAAGGACAATACGTTGGAGGTTGTAAAGCCGTTTATGGAGGCAGACAAACGTATTAAGTATGAATGTAATCCTAAGAACTCAGGGGCTGCAATAACCCGAAACAATGCTTTGCGTAGGGCAAAGGGCAGATGGATTGCTTTTCTTGATTCGGATGATTTGTGGTTGCCAGAGAAACTGGAACATCAGCTGAAGTTTATGGTGGAGAATGACTATGCCTTCTCTTATCATGAATATACGGAGATGAGCGAGGAGGGCAAAGACTTGGGCGTGTATGTGTCGGGAATAAAGAAAGTGAGTAAGTTGGCAATGTTTATGTGTTGCTGGCCTGGATGCCTGGCTGTGATGTACGACAGGGAGCGGATAGGATTGGTGCAAATCAAGGATGTACGCAAGAACAATGACACTGCTCTCTGGCTTAAGGTTGTTAGAAAGGCTCCTTGCTATTTGCTGAAGGAGAACTTGGCAAGATATCGCCGACGCAAGGTAAGCATCACTCCTAAGCCTTTGTGGAAACGCATTTGGGCACATTATCCACTGTTTCATGTTGCAGAAGGGATGAACCCATTGATGGCTACGTTCTGGACACTGATGAATGTTGTGGGTAATGGATGGAAGAAGATGTGGTATGTGAAGAAACAAGAATAAGCAGCTGTTTCCAATCATGGATCAAAAACGAATTTTATCACTCCTACATAATAGTATACACACGAACCTTACAGATACGGCTTTATTTTTTTCTTTATCAGAAACCGATTGGTTTAAGCTGATGAAAATAGCCAAACAGCAATCTGTTCTTGGATTATGTTTAGATGGCTTTGATAGTCTGAAGGTTAATGAAGCACTACCTCCACGGAATATATTGATAAAGTGGATTGGCAATGTGATGACTTTGGAGAATGTGTATGAAAAACAAAAAATATCCATAAAAGAACTATCTTCATTTTTCTCAAAACACAGTTTGAGAATGGTGCTAATGAAAGGTTATGGTATATCAAAATATTATCCTGTTGCCAAACATAGAGGATGTGGTGATTTGGATATTTATTTCTGTGGTAAAGGTAAATATGCAGATGAGTTGATAAAAGATAAGGGTATAGAGGTAAAACAGAACGAGGAGAAGCATAGCGTATGTAATTTTAATGGTATTCATATTGAGAATCATGCTTCTATAATTTGTGAGCAAGAGCACTTCTCGCTATTGAAGGTAGAAGAATACTTAAAGAAAGACCTTAATACAAATTCTCATCTCGATGAGGAAACAGGTTGCTGGTTGCCTTCTACAATGTTTAATGTTGTATTTCTACCATTACATTTTGCTGGACACTTTGTTTATGGTGGAGCTAATCTAAGGCAAATTGTTGACTATGCTTTGGTGGTGAAGAATGCGAATCTTAATTCTAATATCCATCAGTAAACCACCAATACAGCGTAAGGTGGGTTGAATGAAAAATATTATCTTTGCTGCCGTTTTAAAATTCACGTAAAATGGAAAGCAAAGAATATTTTGAAAAGGTGATGCAGGACTACAACCAGAACCGAAAGGGGCGTAGCCTGCGTAAGTATTGCAAAGATGAAGCTGTCGACTATGACTGGCTTATCCAGTACAAGAAGACCTATCCTTTACAGGAGAAACCGCAGGAGCCATCGCAAGATGCTTTTATTCCTATTACAATAAAGGATGATGCTCCAAAGCCATCAACCTGGCAAGTGGAGACCTTAATTCTGAACTCTCCTGATGGAGAACAGATAGAGCTGAAGAGTAACAGTTTGTTTGTCGTGGCAGAATTGCTGCATAAAATGTCGCAGCCATGATAAACTTCTCCGGTAAAACCAAGTTTTTTATGAAGTCCACTCCGACCGATATGCGTAAAGGCTATGATGGTCTGGCTTCAATAGTGCGTGATGTCATGGGGCGTAATCCTAGAAACTACAATGAAGCATTTGTTTTTTACTCAAAGGATTATCGCAAGGTTAAAATCTTGCACTACGATATTAATGGATGGGTACTCTGTTCGAAATGGTTTACTGATGGTAATAAAAACAACACAAATACCATTATTCCAAACACTAGCAAATTGATAATATCTCCAACAAATGTCTTAGGTAAAAAAATATGTGTAGCAACCATTATTGGAATCAAAACTAAGGCAAATCTCCATGCAGAAAAAATACTCAATGTAACCTTAATTATATTTGATTCTACTTTATTTGTAATGATGTATAGTTTTATAAAGATTATTGATACATTCGCAAACAACACAGCAAAGGCAACACCTATAATGTCCCATTTAAAGCCAATCAACAAACAACCTACTGTAAGTATAAACTCAAATAAACGTATAAAGAACTGATACTTTACTAAAGCTAAACTTCTGAAAAAACAATCACATAAACGACCATCAATGTTAAATACCAAGGCCAACGAAAGAACTGTAAATACTGGCAATAAATCCAACCATTCGGTTCCAAAGAACAATCGAATTAAGAAACTACTATTAAAAACAAAGGATAAAGCCATTAACATTGAGAAGATATTCATATAGTATAATGATGTATGATATGCATTTCGAATGCTATTTTTCTGATCCTGAATTCCTGATAGAATAGGAAAAAGGGCGGTATCAAATATTCCATTAAGTTTTGTAGAAATTGTATCAATAAACTCCTTAGGACGATTATAGGCACCTAATGACGCAACACTAAGTAATTTTGACATTAATAGCTTATCTGCTTGATTTGCAAAATTTCGGAAGATGACACTGAGCGTTAACCATCCTCCAAAATTAATAATCGCTCCTATATCTTTACGTTCTATTTGGAATCTATATTTTGTCTTAGCCAAGAAATAAGATAAAACAGTTGCTGTCAATGATTGTAGGATAGCTTTAGATATTATTGCTTCGAATCCCATTCCTTTTAAAGCTAAACCTATTGCAATGGAAGAACTTATAACAAGAGCAAAGAAATTCACCATACCTACTTGCAAAAATTCTAATCGCCGATACATCACACTCGTATTAACAGAAGTTAGACTATTGCATAAAATAGTTATTGACATAAACATCAATGGAACCCTAAGAGACTCATCAGTTATCGTTTTCGACAATATTCCAGAAAGAGCAATAAGCAACAGTGCAAACACACTTCCTGATATAAAGCTAATAGTAAACGAAGTATTCACATAACCATTATCAGCATTTTTCTTTTGGATGAGCGCAGATCCTATACCTGCTTCAGATAGACTGCTGAATATCACAGTAATAGCAGAAATTGCAGCAAAAAGGCCGAAATCTTCTTTGCTGAGTAAACGAGACATTATGGAAAATACAACCACCTCAAGAACACCCATTATCAATGTAACAAGTGTTTGGGATGATATTCCCTTTACTACTTTCTTTGAATTAGATTGTTCTACCATTATTTTTCTTTTTTCCAGTAATAATGTCCGCCATGATAAGGAACCCTTTGATCTTCAGGAGGAAGCTGCATATAATCTCCATAGAAATGACGTAAGTAATCATCATAGCGAGCGATTGACATAAATTTATGACCTTCAAACAAAACTTCAGTACATTCTTCAAACAAATCGAATTCGTGAACATTTCTCATTTCAAGTTCCCCCCCCATTTGTAAAGAAGTATTTCGTTCTCTCATATGGATATTGAAAAAGGAAATCTCTATATCGCTTCATTGCCTCATTAAACCCATTGACATAAGTGACAGGAAGGAATCTTTTAACTAAATCCACCAATCTAATAATACGCAAACGTCTATTAAGCTCCCGTTCTCCTTTCTTAAAGAATTGTTCTATACCTTCAATTGATAGTGGCAAACCTAGTACAGGATAAAGATCTATGCATATACCATAAGACGTTGAAATAAGCCCATTTTTATTGCATGTTTGCGTATTTGCTATCCTAGAAAAGGCGTACTTGTACCTTTTATCTGTATCAACATCACAATAACACATTGTTTCAGATTTAAATAATTCTTTAAATCTTAACATGTCAGGCAATGGCATCATTATATCCACATCATCATCCCAAGGTATAAATCCCTTGTGACGAATAGCACCAATTAAAGTTCCGTATGCTAAAGAGTAGCGAATATTATGTTTTCTACAAAATGCATCTATTTCTATAAGCATTCGGAGTTGAATCTGCTTTCTTTCTTCAAGTGTTATTTCTTTCATATTTATCTAATTAGCTTTGTTTTTTCTGCAATTTTAGCTTTCAGATCGCTCGAACTAACCCCATCAGTACGTCCAAGAACTATATGCTCTTTTCCGTGCTCTTCACACCATTTGATGGCTTTTTGAAAACCTGCATGACACTGGTCTGGACCAGTTACGAATATGTCGAAGTTCACATTTTGAACTATCTTATCCACATCAGTATATGTAATAACCTCATCCACATAGCGAATTGACTTAATCATATACTTGCGGTCTTCTGTAGAGTTCATCACTTGTGCTTTAGGCTTGTACTTCAATATAAAATCACTATCTTGAGCAGCAACTATCAGATAATCTCCCAAACCTTTTGCACGTCTGAATAATTCGACATGACCTTTATGCAATAAGTCATAAACACCAACGGTCAGCACCTTACGGTACTTACGAGGTTGCATGCTTGCAAGCTGTACATCCTTAGGTATTGGGAAGCCTACCTTATTGCATTGTTCCTTGAACAATCTAAAATCTTTTTTCCTATGATCTAATATCCACTGATAGTATAAGCTGTCAGGAAGATGATCTTGCATCCATGTCTTTGTCCAATACCAATAACGAACGAATGAGTTTGTGGAATACTTTACGGTCTGCTTTGGTGTTGTCCAATCATTACCATATTGGAAAGTCAAATACTCATCCACCTCAGCAGGGACATTCAACTGAACACCCTTAAAATCCCATTTGACAGTATTCTGAATATATTTCTCAAAAATAAAATCACTGCTACCTGTATGACGAACATCGCTACACACTTTGGTCAATACAAAAACCTTAATGTATTCACCATTCCTTACAAGGTAATAGCGTCCTCTACGTTCATATCGGGCAAGTTCAAAACCAACTTCCATCAGGAGCCAAAGAATGTCCTTAAAGCGTTCCTCGTCCTCTTTCAATATATAGATGTCAAATACCGGTTTCCATGGCTGGAAGTCTTCGTTGCGAACAATACCAATAAGAGTTCCGAAAGCAGGTCCCCAATTAATATCAATCTTGTCAAGATACAATGAGAGAATATGTAAATTCTCAAGCATCGATTTAGGGTTCAGTACTTTCGAACCAAAATTCAACAAATGATTGGTATATTCTAAATAACCTTTAGAAGTCTTGATATGTGCCATATTGCATTATTTTATTAGTTTGCACATAGCTTCAATAAACTTTCTATTATCTCCATGATTGCGCACTGCTATACGCATATATTTATTTGGCTCAATACCCTTCTTTGCAAGACAAGCACTTGCAAGTATATTGTACTTTTTCAAAAGAATGGAACAAAGTTCCTTAGGTTTGTAAGGAGGCAACACTTCTAAGAAGAAGTAGTTTGCTTGCGATGGCATAACCCTTATAAAAGGAATCTTTCTCAACTCTACCTCAAAGTCTTCACGGGCTTTGATAAACAGTTCGCAAGCAATCTCATAATCTTCACGGTATTTTGGGTATATCTGCATAAAGAACTCTGCAAAAGAGTTAATATTCCATATGCTAACTTGCTTCTTCATTTTTGCAATGAGAGCCGTGTTTGCACTACAAAGAATACCAAGACGAAGACCAGGCACACCATAGCTCTTTGAGATAGACTTCATTACACAAATATGAGGATACTTCTCCAATATATCGTTACTAATAAAAGTATTATCCTTAAAACCAACGCTGAAATCTACAAAACTCTCATCAAGAATCAAGCGTACCTTATTTTCCTCACACCATTGAGCTAATTTATGAACTTCGCTCATGGGAATAAAGTTACCCGATGGGTTATCTGGATTTATCAGCAAGATTGTATCAACAGGATTGCTACCAAAGAATTCTATCATATCATCAGCATCATAACGGAAGCTATCATTCTGTGGAACGAAAGTAACAACACGTTCATCTGGCATACGATTAGGATACTCTTCAAATGTAGGACGCACAACTCCTACTTTCCCTTCAAGATTCTCCATCAATGCCTTTATTAGTTCTGCTGCGCCATTTCCAGGAATAATATATTCCTCTTTCACATTCCAGCATTCACTTGCGAGTTTGCTATTCACAGCCATACCTGCTGGATATTCAGACACTAGCGTACGGAAGTTATTTTGCATCTCATCTATAATCTTTGAACGATTAAAGTATGGATTGACCAAATAACAATAGTCCAGCATCTCTGGATACTCCCAAAAACCGCCATAGCGGCTAAAATAGGTTTTGAGGATTTCATCATCCTCGTTAGTTTCGATATTTTTATTCATCATATTTTTTTAATATACAGTTAGTAGGCTATTTAGAGACACACCTTTTAATTACACTTTTGTATAAGCCAAAAGGACATATCTTTTTTTAACTTTACTACCAACATACGCCTTTCTACTACAATTAATTGTTACAGAATATTTTGAACAAAATGAAACCGTATGAATATTATTCATTATTGAATCATCAAACCTTCCTTCTATTGTTCTGTGTTCTCCTGTTTCAAACGTAAAAGAGCCAGTTTTTACGTTTAAAGACGTAAAAAAGCCATCTTCCTCTTCATCACTATCATCATTTAATACAAAACTTTGCAGGACAGATCTAACAAAAGAAACCTGCCCCTTATCTATTTTAGATGAATAGGTTTTATTAAGGAAAGCCTTACACCACGTAAACTTTACACCTAATTGTTCTTCATTTAAGAGATCTACAAACTCCGAATATTTTTGAATGAGATTTTCGCCATAAATTTTTGATACATTATTAACTTCTTCAGAATTAAAACCAGAATTTATGACTTTTATAAATTCACGTGCAAACAAATCTCTTTCATCATCTGATATACATGAAGCAATATACTTGGATTTTGGTTTTAATATTAGTCTTGCAGAACCTGCCATCATATAATGAACATCAAAATCTGTATATTGTTTTAGGGAATAAAATCGTGACTTTTTTGTCTCTCCATTCGTCTTCTTTGAAAAATTTTCAAGACATCTTTTATTGAAACCGGCAGCCAAGTCTTTTCGCATAGCTTCAAACTGTGGAAGTATCTTACTTAATTTTCGTAATGATATAGAACCATACCCAACGCCGTTGCCTTCTATGTGCAATTCAAGTACACCAGATTTTAATTCTTTAGAAACCGAATCCAGGCAATTATAATCATATTTCTCGAAACAATAATATGATTGGGATGAAGGTAAATACTCTTCTGGTATCGAGGATTTTTTTACAATTTTAGTATTAAGAAAATTCGCTTCATCATCAATTTCGACGAAAGAAACAAAACCTTCTTCCAATCCACAAATAATTTCTCGTAAACTTAGTTTCTTATCGAGATAAGATTGTATAACTGTTGGTGTTACACGAAAAAACATCCAACGATTAAATTTCTCATCAATATCAACCCAATAAAATAAATAATCTTTACCCGTTTTACTCACAAAATGAGACAATAAAGGACCATCATAATATATTAAGTCTGACATTTGAACAAAACCATCAAAGTCGAAAGGAATATTATATCCGTCAAGATTTTTCATGTCACAAATTCTTTATAATTTGTAATTTAGAATTTAAGTCACATTCGGAATATTCAAATAATGAAAAATGGGTAGCATTATTAGATTCAGTTACCTTGCCGTCTTCATGGCCCAAATCACATACCGCCAGTGCATCACCTGCTATTTTCTGAAAGTTTTTTGAAGTTTGTTTAAAAGTCATGTATTGTTCTTCTGCTTTTAGCAAATTCTCAAAACATGAAAGAGCATACCCAATTACTTTGGGATTTTTAAGCTTTCTTTTCGGTTTACTTATGTAAGCAGGAATATTGTTCTTTTTGGGCTCATGTCGAAATACATAACGATAAGATTTAATTGTGTCAATATCAAATAATTTTGGCATAGACACTTTTTTCTCTACTAGTTCATCAATTTCAGATTGATACTTAAATTTCTTGTTCATAATAATTGAATATTAGTAGCAATAACATTCATCTTATCTAGAAAAATCACTACGAATTATATTTATTGGTAATTTATGGTAATTCGTGCCATTTATATTAAACAACGAAATTAATTGTTATAATACCAAGCATACCATTCAGCAAAGCGTCTCAATCCTTCACTCAGACTTGTATTCGGTTTGAAGCCAAAGTCCTGCTCCAGAGGTGTTGTATCTGCGTAAGTGACGGGGACGTCTCCAGGCTGCATCGGGACGAGCTCTTTGTGGGCTTCAAAATCATAATCCTTAGGAAGTACGCCTGCACGTACAAGTTCTTCCTGAAGAATAGTTACAAAGTCAAGGAGGTTTTCGGGAGAGTTGTTGCCAATATTGTATACCTTATAAGGTGGAATGGGTAGTCCATCCTCCCCATTCTGTTTCTCGGGGGCATGCTGCATAATGCGGACCACTCCTTCCACAATGTCATCGACATAAGTAAAATCGCGCATGCAGTTACCGTAGTTGAAGATTTTGATGGACTCGCCCTTGACCAGTTTATTGGTGAAACCAAAATAGG
>ENA-OPGG01000057-OPGG01000057.1-human-gut-metagenome-genome-assembly--contig:-NODE-57-length-17467-cov-1.458936_pt1 | contig 17467 bp, 21 predicted proteins | sample MGYA00241643_ERZ501583 | MGnify/ENA primary metagenome ERZ501583 (study PRJEB25962, sample SAMEA2042386) | human gut metagenome | biome: human gut; feature: human-associated habitat; material: faeces...
CTGTGCCGAAACAATAACCTCATCAAGTATCGTACCACCAAGGTACACAGGAATGACAATGTCACCGCTGTCCGGTTTGATATTCTCGATTGCAGAAGTAATTGCAGAAAGCATCCCGGAAATGCCTTCCGGCTGTGCTGCCGTTCCTGTTCCCGTCATGCTTTCCATGCTGCTGACCTCCGGGCTGACCACCATATCAGAAGATACACCGCTTACCGCCTTCTGAATCATGCCACGGCTCTTTTCGATGCCCTTAGCAAGTCCTCCCATAAAGCCCGGCATCCACGATTCATAATCCGTCAGCGGACCTTCATCCGGCACGGAGAAGTGAAGGAATGACTTGATCTTGTCTGCCACACCCTTAACGGCATCCCCGACTGCACCGATGCAGCTCTTGATTCCATTTACAATTCCCATGACCAGATCCTTGCCCCAGGTAAATGCCTGTGACGCAAGCCCCGTGATATGATTTTTCACATTGGAAAAACCGGTCTTTACTGCATTCAGGACATTTCCCATCGCACCTTTCACCGCATTTACGATTCCATTGAATACGGATGTGACCGCACCCTTGATTGCACCAAGCACCGTTGAAATGGTCGACCTGATGGTATTCCATATGGTGGTGATCGTACTCTTAATCGTATTCATGATGGTGGTAATGGAGTTCTTGACCGCAGTAAAATCCCCTGTAATCAGTCCCTTGATCCCGCTTACCACGGCACTGATGATGGTCTTGATGGCATTCCATACCGTGGAAAAAATCGTCTTTATTGCATTCAGTACAGTAATAATGACTGTTTTTATCGTATTCCATACCGTTGTAATGACAGTCTGGATAATGGTCAGGACTGTCTGAATAATCGTTTTGTAGATATTGAAATACGTTGTCACCAGTGTTTTTATCACATTAAAAACTGTAGTAAAGACACCCTTGATGGCTTCCCAGATGGTCGTGATGACCGTCTTTATCACATTGAAAACCGTCTGGATGATGGTCTTATACAGATTGAAATAAGTCGTTACCAGGGTCTTTATCACTTCAAACACAGTCGAGAAGATAGTCTTGATGGCTTCCCACACCTGTGAGAAGAATTCCTTGATTGCATTCCATACCGTAATTGCAACCTGTTTTACGTTCTCCCAGAGGTCGATCCAGAACTGGCGGAATCCGTCACAGTTATTCCAGAGATAAATAAAAGCAGCCACAAGAGCTGCAATGGCTGCGATAATAAGTACGATTGGATTTGCGAGCATCGTTGTATTCAGTGCTGCAAAAGCCCCCTTCACCGTATTGATGACTCCGGCAATCTTCGGTACAACCGTCATGATCGTACCGACTGCGGATATGACCTTTCCAATCACGATAAGCACGGGACCAAGTGCTGCCGCCAGAAGAGCTATCGTAACGACCGTCTTCTTCGTACCCTCACTCAGTCCATTCAACCAGTCCACAAATTTCTGCACCCATCCCACGATCTGTTTGATGGCCGGCATCAGAAGTTCCCCAAAAGATATCGCCAGACCTTCCAATGCGGATTTTAAGATAGTGATCTGTCCCTGTAAGTTATCAAGCTGTGTATCTGCCATCTGCTGTGCAGCACCACCGCTTTCCGTGATGGATTTCTGTAAGCTGTCCCATGTGCTTCCTGTATTGGCAAGCAGTGCATTTACAGAAGACAGGTCCGTCTTGTTAAAAATCGTGCCGATGATGTTGGACTTCTCCGCTGATGTCATTCCGTCCATGCTCTTATTCAGATCACCAAGGATATCATTCATTGACCGCATGTTTCCTTCGGAATCATATACGGAAATGCCCAGTGCTTCCATCTGGGCGGCTGCTTTATCCGTAGGATTCTGCAGTGACAGGATAATGTTACGAAGATGCGTACCGCCTTCTGCCCCCTTGATACCATTATTGGCAAGAATACCAAGTGCGGTATTGAGTTCTGCCGTACCGCCCTTGATGGATTTAGCTGTCGCACCAATGGTAAGGATTCCCTCGCCCAGCTGTGCAACCGATGTATTCGTGGTAGATGCGGTCTTTGCCATCTGATCAACCATCGTTTCTGCCTCGTCCACGCCCATGCCAAGTGCGGACATTGCATCCGTTACCATGTCGGAAGCATCCGCAAGGGCAATATCCCCGGCAGCTGCCAGGTTAAGTACGGTCGGCAGTGTATTACACATCTGCTCCGTGTCATATCCGGCAAGAGCCAGATAATTTAATGCCTCGGCACACTCGGATGCAGAGAAGGCTGTTTCTGCCCCCATCTTCTTTGCCAGCTTGGAAAGGGTATCCATAGTATTTACGGACTGCCCGTTTACCTTTGACATGGAATCTTTTGTGATTCCCATGGTTGCCTGTACCTGTGACATGGAAGATTCAAAGTTTGCTGCCGTTGTTACGGATGCCGTACCAAGTGCAGTCACCCCCGCTGTTACCGGGAGGAGTTTCTGTCCGGCAGAGGAAATGTTATCACCGACCGTCTTAAATTTTTCGCCTGTTGCTGCAATCTTCTGTACTGCCGTAGCGGACTGGTTCGCCTGTGTTTCCAGATTCTTTAAGTCCTGCTCAGTTTCCACGATTTCCCTCTGAAGGGCATCGTACTGCTCCTTTGAGATCTCGCCATTGGCAAGTGCCGTATTTGCCTGTTCTGCTGCGGTCTTTAAGGTGGCCAGCTTCTCTTTTGTCTCACTGACCGCTTCCGCAAGCAGTTTATGCTTCTGTGCCAGAAGCTCCGTATTTCCCGGATCCAGTTTCAACAGCTTGTTCACATCCTTAAGCTGTGACTGAGTGGACTTGATCTGTCCGTTCACGCCTTTCAGGGCGTTCTGCAGTTTTGTTGTATCGCCACCAATTTCAACGGTAATACCCTGAATACGGCTTGCCATGCCTCTCACCTCCTCCTAAAAATGGGTACAAAAAAAGGAGCATCTCTGCTCCGTAACAAAAGAAAAACACCTGCCATTTCTGACAGATGTCCTATGTAATATTATTTATATTATTATTCGATTTGTTTTATTTATATTCGATAGCGTAGTAGACATTAATGCATTTTTCATTAATTCATCATCATTTCTTCCTGCCCCTACCACCAACTCTTCCGGTGATAATCTACCATCAATCATGGCATATACCAAATCCACATAGTGTAAAAATTCATCGTATCCAGCCGGATCAACTTCTCTCGGATGAATTATGTCATATTCTATATCTATATGTGTGTCCTTATATATTTTATTTAAAATTTTATGATAATCATTTTCGATATCAAAATATATAATTGGAACATCATATCTATCCGCAAGTATAGCTGGCAAGACATATTTAATACCATCTTTTGATGCTTTGACTTGTAAGCCAGCAATTCTTGCGGAAGTTGCAGAATAATTATCCCCGTCTTTCATAACAGCCAATTCATTATAATCATTAACCCACACTATGTCTCGCTGGGTATCTGATGGATTATAGATTTTAGGATAATTTATTTTTGTATAATTTAATCCTGTACCAAGCGCCCAAAATTTATCTGCAGTTTTCATTTTTGCCTGTTTTTTACGTGCTATAGAAAAATATTTCCTGTTTACACCAGCATCATGATTACAATTCCTAACAATAATTGCTTCTGCTATTCTCCCCAACAACTGCATTGCTGTTCTATTAATATCACTTTGTAGAATAACTCCAAGAATTAATTTTCCATTTTCATTGTATCGTATCACATTTAAGCCATCTACCAATAAATCATATAATTCCCTGCCATACAAAACTTTTTGTATTTCAATATTTTTTGTTCCATACATAAATTCATTATATGGTTGCGAACAAATTATTTTCCCGTCTCCATCCTTTACTTCGATGTTTACACTATATTCATTCATCAGCAATTCCTCTTTAAATCAAATGTCTTGTTATATGTTATATAGCCAATATTTAATTTAAATTACGTCATCAAATATGGTCCTTTTCTCCAAATAAGTATAGCAGAAAAGAACCATACTCTCAATCATCAGAAACGGTCGAAGTCTTCCTGTGTTGCAAGTTCGGCATACTTATAGTCATCATTCCGGCTCTCACTGTACATATCGTTGATGAGTCCTATTGACAGCATTTCAAGGTCTGCCATTGACAGACCTAATTGTACACATCGGAGCAGAAACAGCGGTGTTGTCATTTCACGCTCTGTTGGACGAAGTTTTTTTTAGCTTCCACATCTGTTTTTACATTCAGCCCCCACAGTTCAATCAGTTGTGGCAGAACCTGATAAATTGAAAATGTATTGAAATTATCAAGCCACTCCTCTGGTGTATCCGGGATGGACGGGTCTGCATGCTTTGCCATAATAAAAGCAATATTCTCAAACATCTCAAGGGAAAACATATCAAGATTCGATGATTCTTCTTTTCCGTCACCAATGCTCTTTTCAAGTAATGCCAGGTCTTTATAAATATCCCTCTGGAATTTTAATCTGTAGATTCTTGGAATGGCTGCACTCGCCTTGAATGCAACCATCTGTCCGTCAATTTCTATATCTTTTCTGATACCCATGTCTTAGTCCTCCTTATGATACACTCTTGGTTGATTTTGCTGACTGCTGCTCTGCCGTGGAAGCTGCCGGAAGATACACGCTCTTATACCAGTTATTGTAAACAGTCTCAGTTGTGGAATCTCCCGTTTTTGCCTTGACATATCCGTCTGCCATAGGTCTTGCCTTGATGGTCAGTGTTTCCGTCTGCACTTCCTTATCTTCCTCATTCGTCTTTGACTCAATGGTCGGACGGGATGCGGAACAGTTATAAAGCACATGGCGGATCTTACGGATATCACCATCAAACTCAAACAAGAGTGCAAAACTGCCTGTCTCGGAATTTGCATTCTCCACAAGCACCTTATTGGCATCCTGCTCCTCTTTTAAGATATCTGTGCGGAATGATTCAGGGATCATTGCAAGTTCAAGGTCACCATCGTATCCCTGGTTGTTATTGATCACGTAATATTCAATGCCGTCCGCATAAAATGACTCCGGCTCTCCGGTCGGATCCATGCTGATGGATACCGCACCGGGCATCGGCACGGGTGTTCCAAAGCTGACCGTACCTTCCTCTGCAACCGTAATCGGTGCGTAATGCACATTGCAGATATTAAATTTGACTTTATTCTTTTTGTTTGCCATCTTCTATACCTCCATCTGATAAAGCACCTCATACAGATTTTCAGATTCGATCCATACTTCGCTTTTTTCATAAAAAATGCCATGCCCGTCAAGCACGGCTTCTGTCTGCTGTTCCAGTTCTATATTTTTTATATCCGTGTAGATTTCTATGTTCAGACGGTCTGTCTTAAAATAGACTTTCCCGTCTGCAGAGAAATTGTTGCTTCCCGGATACAGGAATACTGCAAAAGGCGGATCAGGGGATTCCCCTTCCGCAAAATGATGATAGGCATATGGAAGTCCGATTTCTTCCATCACTGCCATGACTTCTTCATGCGTCACGAACGTAACCCCCTCTCTATCTTCTGCACCAGTTCCCTGTTTCCCTTTTCTTCAGCCGGGGCAATATGCTCCCTTCCGGCTACCCTGCCCCCGCTGCGTTTTGCATGGCCGTGTTCCAGGAGATGGGCTATCTGGTATCTGTCCTTAGAATGGACCGTCATGGTAAGGGAGTTGCTGCTCTCCGCTGTCTTTTTGACCGCCCAGCTTTTCTTATATCTTCCAGTCCGCTTCGGGGCATTTGCCTGTATATCCTTCTTCACGGTCTTGGATACATCCTTTACCGCATCCTTGACGGTATCCGTGGCAAGGTCTGCATATTCCTTCAGCCCATCCATGATTGCATCTGCCAGACCGTCAACGGTCGTTCTTCTCTCTGACATCTCCTCACCTCTTTGCCAGGGCAGCCCTGATCTTCAATGTCTTATTCTTATACTGCACGTTGTCAACAAATGTAATATTATAAATATTCCCACGGAACAGGATGCGGAAATGCTCCGTGTCAATAGCGGACACCTCACTGCAGTAACGGATGACAAAATCAAGTTCCGTTTCCGCATTGACCTGTTTTGCTTCCCAGTACTCCTTCCCGGAAAGATTATTCACGTAGGAATAACATTTATAGTAGTCGCTCCATACAAGGGTATGGTTTCCTGTCCCATCCTTCTTCGTGCTGCTTTTCTGTATCGTGATCCGTTCACGCATGAGTTCTATCATCAGAATATCTCCCTCCTGATTCCAAAAAACAGATACTTCAATGTTTCCGTCATGGTCTTATGATCCGCTTCTTCCCGATGCTCATACAGGTAAGCAATAACATACAGTTCTGCAGTACGGACAACAGATTCATACTCTTTGAGTTCTTCCGGATGTTGTCTTGTCACATCTAAGATCAGGCGGTCGGATGTTTCCATCAGACGGAGGATGAGTTCATCCTCGTCTGACGAATCGACCCTGAGATACCCTTTGGCTTCCTCAAGCGTTACGAACATCCTGCCACCCCTACTTTCCGGCAGCCTTGATATCGAGTGTCTTGACTGCCTCGGAAAGGATCAGCTTGCCGTCCACACGCTCGGAAGCAAGGAATCCGACCTGTCCGGTTGTGGCATAAAGCTCATTCAGTCTCTTGAAACTTCTGCCCTGGCGGTCTGCGATCCAGTAATAACTGTAATCACCGAATGCCATGACACGGTTTCCGGCTGCAAGTTCCGGAACATAGATGGATGTGCGGTAAGGACGGTTTAAGATCTTATCAGGCTCTCCTTCCCTTACGGACGGCTGCCAGATATAATTTCCGTTTCCGTCCTTCAGCTTTCTGATTGCCTTTACAGTCGAATCATTCAAAAGCCATACCGCCTTGTTACGGTAAGGGGCACGGAGGGAATAGTAAAGATCCATGACATCATCAAACGTAATGGATGTTCCGGTGGATGTCACGCCCGTCTCAGCACCGCCTGTTGCATTGAAGATTCCGGTAGGCTTTCCCTTGCCGTCACCGATAAAGAATGCCTCCTCTTCCTTTGTACCGATCCTTCTTCCGAATTCCCTTGAGATGTACTGCTCAATATTGAATACACTGTCATTTAAGAGTTCATCGGACACCTTGATCATGGTTGCCAGCTTAAAGGCACTGATGGTTGTCTGTCCGAAACTGTCATCAGATTCCGGGAACTGACCGCCCTCATCGATCCATGCCGCCTCACCCTTGGATGTAACGATTGGGATCTTACGGTCACCGCTCGATGTCTTGATGACGGTTGCAAGGTTACGGAAGAATACCTCCTCTTCCAGTGCTTCTACCAGTTTCTTCTCATACTCGTCCGGTACAAGATAACCGCCCTCGGAATCCGTACCGATGGTAAGGGCATTCTGTACTTCATAGGACAGCACCTTGTTTCTCATGCCGTTCCAGAACGCTTTTCTGTACTCATCGGTTGCTCTTCCGGTCTTTGTGTCACCGCCAGTCTTTGCATCCGGCTTGTTGGTGATCGGTGTGCTTGTTGCCTTGGAAAGTTCTGCATCGATGGCAGCCTGTCTTTCCAGTCTCTCGATTTCCTTTCCGAGATTTACGACATCATTTTCCATCTTGTCATAGGTGGCTGCATCCTCAGCGGACACAAAACCTTCCTGTGTTCTCTTGGCATCGAGGAATGCCTTTGCTGCTTCCCATGCCTTTGCTCTTTTTTCTCTTAACTCTAAAATCTTACTCATCTTAAAATCCTCCTTAATGTGTTAAAAGACTCAGTCTTTTTTCTAACTGGCTGACAGGTATCATGGCATCCACACGGGATACCCTGGAAAGGAACGATTCATTCATTGCCCTGGTGGAATACATCATGGAATCCTGCTGGAACGGGAACTTCTTTTTCTTGTCCTTATCCTCGTCTTCCTTTTCTTTTCCTTCCTCTCCATCACTGCCTTCCTCCGGTTCTTTTTCCGGCTTATCAGGCTTTTTCTTCTCTTCATCCGTCTCACCGGAAGAAAAGAGTATCTTATCCGCAAATCCAAGCTCCACTGCCTTCTTCGCATTGAACCAGGTCTCATCGTCCATCATGTGGGAGAGCCTTGCACGGGTAAGCCCCGTCTTGAATTCATAGGCATTTAAGATTGATTCCTTGACCTCGTTTAACATGGCGATTGCTTTCTGCATATCCCTTGTCTCGCCCATTGCCATGGTCGCAGGATTGTGGATCATCATCATTGCAACAGGGGATACACAGACCGTGTCTCCTGCCATTGCGATCACGGATGCTGCCGAAGCTGCAATGCCGTCTATCTTTACTGTCACGCTTCCCTTGTAGTCACGGAGCATGTTGTAGATCTGTGCTGCCGCGAACACATCACCACCTGGAGAATTGATCCACACCGTGATATTTCCGTTTCCGGCATTCAGTTCATCCTTGAACAGCTGCGGTGTCACTTCATCCCCGTACCATGTTTCATCTGAGATCATGCCATTTAAAAAGAGCGTCCTTTCCATGTCAGGTACGCTCTCATCTTCATTCTTTATCCAGTTCCAAAACTTCCGCTTCATCGTTTACCTCTCTTTCCGCTGTTTTCCTGTGCCGGAGCACTCTGCTGGCCCGTATCCGTCTTTACAAAAGCTCCCGCATCCGCAAGTTTGGTCATTGCACCGTTTATCAGATACAGGTTTCCCCCTTCCTCATCCGGGATCGGATTCATGTTTTCCATCTCACGGATGTCATTGGCAGAAAACCATCCGTTCTGCCTTCCGACTGCATAGCCGTTCATCCTCGACTGGTAATCCCCACGGAGCAGACCGTCCACATTCAGCTTGATAAAATACTTTCCTTTTTCACCAGGCAGAAGGAGCGATCTCTGTAAGGACTGCTCCCATCTGATCACCCACGGATCAAGTGTGTATTTAACGAACTCCAAGGACTGCTGCTCGATATTGGAAAAGCTCGACTTATCAAGGTCACCGACCATATGTGGCGGTATCCTGTACAGTCTTGCGATCTCATTGATCTGGAATTTCCTTGTTTCAAGGAACTGTGCTTCTTCCGGTGGTATCCCAATCTGCTGGTACTTCATGCCTTCCTCAAGCACTGCGATCTTGTGTGCATTACTCACGCCCCTGTACACAGAATTCCAGGACTCCCTCACCTTTGACGGGTCTTTCAGGACACCCGGATGCTCCAGAACACCGCCCGGATTCGCCCCGTTTGCAAAGAAACTCGCCCCGTATTCCTCACAGGCAAGCGTCATGCCGACAGCGTTCTTTGCCATCGCAATCGGAGAATATCCGATCAATCCGTCAAACCCAAGTCCGGGGATATGAAGCACATCCTCGGCTTTCAGTTTGATATTTCCATATTCCTTGAACGTAGGGTTCTCATCACTGTTTCTGGAATACACATAATAGATGTTTCCTTTGTCATCCCTCTGCACCTCCATCTTGTCCGGAAGGAGCGGATACAGTCCAAGCACCCTTCCAGCCCCGTCCCTTATAATCTGGGCATAAGCATTTCCCCATATTAAAAGATGACTCATCAGTGTTTCCCTGAACACAAATGAAGTCATCTCCGGGTTCGGCTCATCATGGAGCAGATAATATAATGGATGGTCATGCACCAGTTTCTTGCCTCCGTCATCCTGATACTCATATACATGAAGAGGTAAGGATGCGACTGCCTCCGCAAGTATTCTGACACAGGCATATACTGCCGTGGTCTGCATTGCAGTTCTTTCATTAACAGGCTTCCCACTTGTTGTCCTTCCAAACAGAAACGAATATCCTGCATCTGCTGCCTTATCCACAGGCTTATCCCTTGCCTGTCCGAATCCGAATAAACTCTTAATTCCCATGTGACACCTCCTAAAAAATGGGTACAAAAAAAGCACCTCCGAAGAAGTGCCGTTCCTGATCATCTCTGATAATTGTTCAGTCGTGGGAACTCTTTCCCATTCCTGTAGTAATAATATTTCCTAAGTGCATTCTGCATTGGATTTTTCTTTGGGTTTTCAAGCGGTTTCAGTTTCATCAGCGAATCATACATAAGGTCGTCATCCGCTACCACCGTTTCCAAATCCAGTCCGAGGATTTCCTCTGCTTTCAGTGCAAGGGACTTCCTTGTCTGCGCCCCGTGCTCACCGCTAAGTTTGGGGTCTTTTTCCATACTGTTCATAAAAAATTCTTCCTGCATATGAAATGCCTCCCTGTGCTTTTCCTATATCTTAACACAGAAACATGCAGCCGGATTATGATTTTACAGAATCATACACGGCTGCATCAGAATACAAGAATACCCCTGTCATCATACACACTTCCGTCACTGCCCTCATTTCTGATTGCGCGATCAAGCGCCATGACGGTTGCAACGGCCCCGTCAATCTTCTCCGTGGATTTTTCTTTATCCATTTTGATGTTTCCTGCCGGGTCCTGACGGACAAACACATTATCCATCATCCACCGCAGCACCTTATGACCGCCATGTGCGATCCGTTCTTCCAATGTCAGCTTCATCAGTTCCTTTGTCGGTGGACTCATATCCTTATAGCTCTGTCCGAATGGAACAACGGTAAATCCCATGCCCTCAAGATTCTGCACCATCTGCACAGCTCCCCATCGGTCAAATGCAATCTCCTTGATATGAAACTTCGTGCCAAGTTCATCAATGAACTGCTCGATAAATCCATAATGGATGACATTTCCTTCCGTGGTCTTTAAGCACCCTTCGGCTGCCCAGACATCATAAGGAACATGATCCCTTCGGACACGTAGTCTCATGTTATCCTCCGGTATCCAAAAGTACGGAAGGATCACATATTTCTCCGTATCATTCCTTGGCGGGAACACAAGCACGAATGCCGTGATATCCGTGGAACTTGAAAGGTCGAGTCCGCCATAGCATTCCCTTCCGAGAAGCTCCTCCTCATTCACGGCAAAGGAACAGGCATCCCACTTATCCATCTGCATCCACCTGGTGCTCTGTTTCACCCACTGGTTCAGACGGAGCTGCCGGAATACGTTCTCCTCTGCTGCATTCTCTTTTGCACTGATATATGCATTCTGCACTTTCTCAATGTCAATCGTGTATCCGAGTGACGGATTTGCCTTATACCACACATCCTCACTCGACCAGTCATCCTCATCGGATGCCCCGTAGATCACGGGATAAAATGTCGGGTCTATCTTTCTCCCCTCTATGATATCCAGAGCCTTCTGGTGCTGTTCAAAACACACGGAATTCCGGTCTGTCCCGGCTGTCGTAATCAGGAAGAACAACGGCTGTGTCCTGGCATCACCTGAACCCTTGGTCATGACATCGAACAGTTCCCTGTTCGGCTGTGCGTGCAGCTCATCAAAGATGACCGCATGGACATTCAGTCCATGCTTTGTGTATGCCTCTGCCGACAGCACCTGGTAGAAGCTGTTGGTTGGTTTATATACAAGCCTTTTTACGGACATGACGGGCTTGATCCTTTTCTTCAGTGCCGGACACTGGTCCACCATATCCACTGCAACATCAAATACGATGGAAGCCTGCTGCCTGTCGGAAGCACAGCCGTAAACCTCTGCTCCCCATTCACCATCACCGCATGTCATATACAGTGCAATGGCAGCCGCCAGCTCCGATTTTCCGTTTTTCTTTGGTATCTCACAGTAACAGGTATTGTACTGCCTGTATCCGTTTTCCTTTACAGTCCCATAAATGGTACGGATGATCTCGTCCTGCCACGGGAGAAGTTCAAACGGAACTCCCCGCCACCTTCCTTTGGTGTGCTTCAGGCAGTTTATGAAATTGACCGCATGGTCTGCTTTTGCCTTGTCAAACATTATCCTGCACCGCCTTTCACAAGCAGAAGCTCCATTTCATCGTTCTGCTTATCCTCACCGCTGTCCGTGGAGATACGGCTTCTTGCAGACGGGGTCAGACCGAACTGCTCACAGAACTTATTCATGATCTTCAGATAGGTCTGGGCAATGGACACCTGCGGTACCTGCTGCCAGTATCCGCTCGGGGTCTTTACGATGGTCCCGTGCTGTGTAATGAACTCCTCTGCCTCTTTCCATCTCGCATATGCCTGACAGTATCCTGCGAATGCTGCCATATCGATTTCCGTAAGGATTCCCAGATGCTCCAGCTGTTTTGCCATCCGCTTCCATTCCTTCTTTGCCTCATCCTCAAGCCATGCCGGACAGCGCGGGGCCTTTTTCTCAGGCTTTGGTTCGCCCGTATTAAGGCTTCTCTTGCCCGGATTGCCCTCAAGCACCTTTACTGCCGTAGGCTTTGGTTTTCTTCCTCTCTGTGCCACTGTCCTCACCTCCCCGCAAATGGCATAATAAAAAGACCTCCGAAGAGGCCTTCCGATTTGTGTGTTTATTCTTAAAGTGTCATTCTGATTGCCGGAATTCTTGCTTTCTTTCCTGTTTTCCAATCCGAGTATGTTGCATTCACCTCGGTAAGCCCTGCCATCCTGATGCCTTCCTTTTCAAATGCTGCAAGTATTTCGATCAGGCTTGAAAATGTACTGCTTATCGTAAATTCGCTGATGCCGTTTTCCTTTAAAGCCTTTACAATTTCCGGAATGTCGTAATCCCAGATGACTCCGTTAAAATCAATGTTATCGTTTCCTGTTTCCTGGCAGTCTCTGTATGCTGCAAACAATGTGCTGTTGATTCCGTAATCCTTAAGGCTTCCTCCCTCGTTCATGGCTTTTTCAAAAACCTCAATTCTCTTCATGGTCTTGTACCTCCGCTTTTTTCTTTGTTTTCCCTTTCAGTAGGTACATATTCGCTCTAAACGCTGATTATATCCAGTCATTTCAGTGCCATAATGTACACAAAGATACTGTCGGTACATTGTGTAAATGTACACAGGCAGGGAACGTTTTCCCTGCCCTTTCTGCTATTTTACTTTTGTAAGTGCCCATGCCATTGCATGTCCTGCATCCTCAAACCCTTCTTTTCTTCCAATCCTTGAAATCCTGCATTCGCATCTCCCAAAACCTGTCTCATCCGGTGTTTCAACCAGTTCATAAACTTCTGCAATGCTACCCTTAAAGCAGTGTTCCCAGACTGCAACCGTGTAGTCACCGTAGTCAAGGACTGCTGAATTCATGCATCCGTAAAGCTCCATTCCCAATTTTTCTGCTGTTGTGATCTTTGTTTCCATCGTATTTTCCTCCGTTTTCTCTATTTTCCCTTTCGGTAGGTACATATTCGCTCTGAACCGTACATATATCCAGTCATTTAAGCATTATAATGTACACAAAGATCAGTGGAAGAAATTGTGGATTTTACCGCTGCGACCTGTGAATGGCTTCAAGGATCTGTTCCTGTTCCTCTGCCCCAACACCAATGCTCTCAAGTGCCTCACGTGTCCCACAGTCTGGGCAGATAAGCGTTCTGCCGTCTGCCCTTGAAAGAGCGGGTGTCCTTCCGTAGGAAGCCCCGCAGCGGGGGCATATCCGTATGTGCAGTGTTTCACTCTTCATGTCCTGCCACCTCCACTGCTTTTATCTGTGCCTCGGAAAGGTAATGCTCGTCAAAGCCAAAGCTGATGTACCCCTGAAGGCATGTGCTGACATACGAAAGGGAAGGTACTCCTATCTTCCGTTCTTCATGCATGATGTACACAAAGCACTTCCTTCTGCGTATCTTCCCCGTGCGGATGCCCCTGATATCAAGTTCCATTTCTTTTTTGTAATAAAACACCGGATATCCTTCGTAGCGGTCAAGTGCCGTCTCATCCGACTCCGTGACTTCCCATACCGCCACGGGAACCTCACCGCCTTCCTTTGGTTCAATGGTAAGATAGGCTCCCGTACGTCTTCCTTTAAATAGAAGCTCATAATCGTTTATGACTGCAGTTCCGATCACCCTTGCGTGAGGGCATCGTATCCGCATCTGTCTGATGTTCAGGTTGCTGCCATAAGCAATGTAATATCTTTTCATAATGTTTCCATCCTTTCTGAAGGGAACACCCTTCTACCACCTTAAGACCGCTCATGGCGGTCAGTTATCCAAGGTGGCAGGAGGCTGTTCTCTTCAAGCAGCCCTTCCGCTTCTGAAAGCAGTGTCTCCTGCAAGTCTCTTTGTAAGGATTTCCCTTGCGGTCTTAAATTCGTCCCCGATGATTCCGAGTCTCAAAAGCCATGTCCGCATTGCGTATTTCGGATTTTCCGTCTGCTGCGGTTTCGGGCTTGCCGTCCTTACTTCCTTTGCCATCTGGCTTAAGGCAAGGCAGAGCTGGATGTAACTCTTCAGCTGTCCCGCATGCAGTCCGTTCAGCTTTCCGTCAGCCGGGGCATCAAATTGGAAAAGTCTGAACTCGACCGTTCCCTTTGTGAATGTTGCATGGTAGTTTAACATATGGTATCGGCTGTCATTGTAATGATGGTCTCTTCCGTAGCTTGCCCCGTTTGCCGTGTACCAGATGTCTGCAAGGGCTGCCATCGTTTTTGGTTTCTTTTTGTTGAGTTCCTTAAGAAATCTTGGGTCTACCGTTTTGCAGTATCTGCTCATCCGCCAGCTGTCGAGGTTTAAGGCATCCGCTAAAAGATTCTCGTGTCCCGCCATGATGTTTGCAAGGTTTCGTAAAGTCTGCGGTGTGTGTCCCTTTGCTCCGATGTGGATGTGGACTCCGCATCCCCTTGTTGCATCACTCTTTGCTCCCGCATGTCTGAGCTTTCTTATCAGTTCCTGTAGAAGTTCGATGTCTTCGTAGTGAAGAATCGGTGTGACCAGCTCACATTTTTTATCATCCGGTCCCGCAATGCTGACGTCCTTCTGGAATTTCCATTCCCTTCCGCTTGCATCCCATGCGGACCATGTATAATATCCGTTTCTGGAAGCCGTGTTTTCAAATCTTCCTGTTCCGAAAAATGCTGCTGCAAGTTCTGCAGCCTTATCCCTTCGGATGTTGTTCATCTCAACCTCGACCCCGATGGTCTGTTTCTTCATTTCCTCGATCTGCTTTGTAATCCTTTCGTTCATGGCTTGTACCTCCGTTTGTTTTCTTCCCTTTCGGTAGGTACATATTCGCTCTAAAACACACATATATCCAGTTATATGTGAGTCATAAACTACACAAACATGAATTGGAAAAACTGTGTATTTTATGATATTCCGTCATTCATTTTTTCTTTGAGTATGTCAGAGAATTCTGCAAGTTCATCCAGTGACATCCGGCCTATCTGTTCAAACAACCGGGCTTCTTTGTCATCTTTTGGTGTTGGAAACGGATAGGGATAAAATCCCATGATATAATCAAGTGATACATTAAACGCATCCGCCACTTTTACTGCTTCCATAACGGTAATCACTGCATCCCCTTTCAGAAGGTTTGCTGTTCTTGCTTTTTTTAATCCGCATTTCTCTGCAAATCCGGCTGCATCCACTTTATTCAGCTTTGCTATGATATTGAGCCGTTCCGTGATCATCTGTTGGAATTCTGTTTTTCCGAACTCCCTTGCTTCTTCCACCGGAAGCGGTTCGATGCTGAATGTTTCCTCTACCGTCTGTCCGAATGCTTCTGCGATCTTCTCTGCCTCACTCATCGTAAGTCTTGCCCTGCTGCGGAGAATTACATCTATGCGTCCTTCTTCTATTCCACATTTATCAGAAAACCCTTTTGTATCCAGCTGATGCACTTTCATCAGTGCAAGCAGCTTTCTTCTGACATCTTTCACCTTTTCCATTTCCCCTTTCAAAATTCTTCATCCGTACAGAAGTTAATTCCCATCTGCAGCTTTATGTAAATATTTGTGTACCGTTCCCGTTCGCTTCCATCCGAACCCATCATGGCCTGAAGGAAGAATTGTTCTGCTTCTTCCCTTGTTTTCCATGATTCCTTTTTACCATAACACACAGTTGTTATATCATCCATCGTTTTCCACCTTTCTCCATTCATCCACTCCGTAGATCATCGCAAGTGACCCGTGTCCGTCCCATACTGTATGGAGCTGTCCTGCATCATCCACATATTCCACCGTTCCGATGGTTCCTGACGGGATTTTCCGGTAGGGGTCATCAAGGCGGATAAGCTCCACCCTGGTTCCCGCAGGATATTCCTTCCTCAGTCTCTCAAGTGTCTGTCTGCTTACTCCGAACATACCGTTGACCCCCTTTCTGCCCTGCGGTTGGCTTTCCACTTTTCCGCATCTTCCGGAGTCCGGAATGCCGTATGACCTTTCAGCCCCTTAAGGAAGAAGGATCTTGTTTCCTTTCCTTCGCTCCCGCCAAATCCGATGGATACCAGCCATGCCCTCATGTAATATTTTTCATTCTCTTCAATGGTCTGCTTCGGATTCACACGTTTCTGTTCCGATGCTTTCTTTACCATTGCCGATGCAAGTCTGCAGTATTCCATCATGTCATCGGTATGCGGAAATCCCGTGAACTCAATGTTCCCGTCTGCAAAGGTAACACCGCTGCATCCGCCCTGTTCCGTAATGAACCCTGCTGCCGTCTCCGTATCTTCGAAGGTTCTTTCGGTCAGGGCATTTATAAGGCTGTCTGCTATGGAAATGCACTCCCTGCCGACTGCCCTGTTGATAAGGTACTGTTTGGAATGCATCATATTTATCAGGTTGATGATGCCCTGCGGTGTCATGCTGCCGATCGGTATTTTGATCTCCGCTTCTGGTTCTTCCGTCTGTGTTTCCTGTGTCTCTTCTGCCACGTCATTCTGGAAAAGCACCCTTCTCACCTCGTCTTCCATGCTGTCATCTTCAAGTATGACCTTTGCGTCCCTGTCCACCGTGATGCTTCCGATGCGGTATGCAAAGGATGGCGGTCCAAGGTATTCTGACCTCTGTCCGAAATGTCCGGATAAGGCTTTTACTAATTCTTTCCTGTTCTCAGCGTTTGTAATAATTTCCATTCTGCTGTGCTCCTTTCCTTTTGATAGTACCATATATCACTCTGAATGCCCGTATAGTCAAGCTAATAATGGTACTATCCAAAAAGAAAATGGCTCATCAGTTTCTAGACTCCGGCAGTGACATTGCAATCGCATAAGCCACGGTTGCCGTGACTGCATTTCCTGCTTGTTTATATAACTGGGCATCGGAATTGACAGCCGATGCACGGTCAAACAATTCATCTGAAAATCCCTGTAAACGGAAGCACTCCCTCGGTGTCAGCCTTCGGATGCGTCCGCCACTCATGAGCGTTCCCATCTGCCCGGAGCAGTCCAGAGTCTGGGAGCATCCTTTCCCGACCCTTCCCCGTCTGGTCACGCTGTCGGGATAAGCAAGATTGATGCCGTCACCTTCATGTGCAACATCGTATCCTGCCTTGGTTGCATTTCTGACCTTTACGGAATCCGCCTTCTCACAGACATACACACCATGCCTGTCCTGTGAGGTCAGCGTGAACATTGGCTCTCCGTCCTCTTTCATCCTTCTGCCGTTCTGTCTTTTCTCCATCCGTTCCGGGGTAAGCACAGGGTGGACTTCTAGCACGGCTGAGTTCATTGCCGAATGGTTGGTCATCCCGGCTG
>ENA-OPGG01000072-OPGG01000072.1-human-gut-metagenome-genome-assembly--contig:-NODE-72-length-15402-cov-1.602528_pt1 | contig 15402 bp, 9 predicted proteins | sample MGYA00241643_ERZ501583 | MGnify/ENA primary metagenome ERZ501583 (study PRJEB25962, sample SAMEA2042386) | human gut metagenome | biome: human gut; feature: human-associated habitat; material: faeces...
CCCGGCACGTCCTGCTTCCTGTACAAACGACTCCAAAGAACCAGGGTAGTTCAAGTGGAATGTCATTCGCACGTTAGACTTGTCTATACCCATTCCGAAAGCCTTTGTAGCAACCATCATGCAGGTTTTGCCTTTGAGAAATGCATCTTGATACTCTGTGTCATCACCTCCTTTGAATGTTGATATGCTACTTAATCCTTTCTCGCGTAGGGTGGCTTCCACAGAAGGAACGCTAAGGTTCGTTTTCTCCGATGCGCGTATACAAAATACTATACCCGCGGTATCTGTGTTAGTTTGATTGTACCACCCATTCTCTACATCAACATCCAGCTTTGCATCGTGTATTTTATTCACGATGGCAGGGTCTATCAAATTCTCTCGTTCGATGAATCGCTCTTTGATGTATTTTACGGCACTATTATCTTGTATATCGACTATTTTTTGAGTCGCATCGTTTATTACTTCGAGTAGTTTCTTTTCCTTTATGTCTCCGACCCCCCATGCTTTATTTGCATCTTTTGCGTCAACCTCAACCACGTTGTATTGAAGTTCAAGACGATTTGTATTCTCGTATCTTACGGTCGCATCTTCTTCTAAAGAAAAAGCATTGGTGCCTGATAATTCGCGTTGCACGTCAGCAAGGACGTCAAACGAAGCTGTTGCCGTAAGGCCAAATAGTGAAATGTGGTTATCCTTTCCTTCTACTTTTTTGGGTAGGACATAGTTGAACAAGTTTCTGCCAAGATGAAGATATGCCAGTCGAAAATCATGTCCCCATTCTGAGACACAATGCACCTCGTCTATTACGCCATAAGCAAAATAGACGCCGGATTCACGCATAGAGCGTAAGACATTACGGAATCTGTGAATACTTAAACGTTCTGGTGACAGGAACATGATTTGAACTTGTGACCCCGTCAACGCAAGTTCACGTCTCCTTCCTTCTTTAAAGTTTTTAGTTATGTCACTATTGATATATGATATACAGTCTATGCCAGTATTTAACAATCCATCATATTGGTCTTTCATCAAACCTTTTAATGGGTCCACAACAAGTGTAACAGCTGGTTGCAACATAGCAGCAAGCTGATAAGTCAAAGACTTACCGCCTCCTGTCGGCAGCAAACCGATCACGCTCTTTAGTTGGAGAGCCCTGTTTAGTATTGGCAATTGTCCAGGCCTGAAATCTTCTTTTCTAAAGATGAGGTTTAAGAAGTATCTGAGTTTTGAGCAGTTTTCCTCGATTCTATTATATACGCCTTGGCTATTTCTTTCAACTAAAGGCTTATAGCTGATCCGTTCGGTTGTGTAAAGGATGCGGTCTGCATACACTCTTTCTGACGAACGTACGATGAAATAACAATCGTTTGAAGCTTTGAAATCAGAGAAAGAAACATCTTTGGCATTGCATGGCTGGTCAATTGAAACGTCAATAACAGCATCGTATTTCTTTTTAGACAAAGCATTTTTCTTGGTGCTAACGGATAATCTTGGCAACACCATTTCGTCATAGTCGTTTGTCAAGGCTATGAGGTTGTGATATGTCTCCGAAAAGTCCTCGATAGAGATCTTCGCTACAGAAGTATTGTCCTCTATCACGAGGATGTTCCACTCCTGTTTGTTGATGTCAAGGCGCTCAGAAATTATAGCTTCTATAAGCGTTTTCTGAATACGCGCAACGGCATTTAGATTCTTTGCTTTTCGCTCATCAGCCATGGCTGACACGTAATCCAGAACTCTCTTGCTTGCCAATGTAGGACAGCCTCGTGAAATCAGGTTGCTCATTAATGCATAGACTGGACACAAATTCTTGTGAGCAGTCATATCAAAAGGAGCCAATATTTCAAATGCGCCTTGCGCAAGAGAATAGCTTGTGATCTTGTCTGTATAAGAAGCAAAATACTGAATAGGTGCAAAATATTTGAACTTATGCAGGATTTCAGAAGCAGGTGAAAGACAAAAGCTGAAGCTACTAATCAAGCAACCATATTCTCTTTTATTAGGATGTTGACCGAACTGGGTGTCCCTAAAGTTGGTAAAGATATGAATGTGTTTTTCTAAGAAATAGTTGCGAAAAGCGAACAATCGGCTCTCATTAAGATTTGCAGGACCAATGCAAAGTACAATATGTTTTTTACCTGAAGAGGTTATCATTTTAGAAACACCCTTCAAGCTGACGGCTTCAATAACAAGTATGTTGGAGAATATGTGGATAGCTATTGGCTGCTCCACATTTATAGAAGTGATAGAGTTGCTATTGTCTCCATAGTCCGATGGTAGATACTTTGAGACTGCAACTACGTCAGCATGATAATCTTCTAATGCTTTTGTTACATGCAGAATAGCTCTGTCTCTTGCGACATCAGAAGGCTCTTCGAGGACAACTTTACGGAGTTTGCCGAGCATATTATGCTGACGGAGCTTCTCTATTACAGCCATCGTTCCTATACCCTGTCCACAGCCCCAATCGTATATCTCAACGCCATCAGTCAAATCAGAATATGGAAACTCATTTTCATCCAATGCACGCATAAGCTTATGACGATGCATAGGCCCATACGCAGACATATAGGCACAACATTGCTCTTCTGTTTCCAATACTGCAGTTCCGTGATTAAGTTCACGCCCTTGGCCGTCTGTGTAGCACCATGGGCACGACTTAAACCTATCAGAAGCGTAGCTTCTAGAGATTCTGATAATCTCGTTGATGCTCAAATGATATTGTTTCTGTATATCGTCTGCGTAACTCATTTTCCTGTAATTGTTTCACTCCAAGGGTTGCCCTTGTGACATTTGAAATTCATTGCCGCGGCTTGCTTACTTGCATTTGCATAGCAATATTCGCAACCATGCACACAAGTATTGTATTCACCTATATCTTTGCTTTTTATGCAACCACAGAATTCTCGTTGTCCCTTGTCCTTGTTATCGCCATGAAGCGCATACATGCCATTTGGGAGTATGATAGATCCCTTGGGTAAAGGGGCGGGGTCACCAAACAGGCTTTTCTGCGGCATAGGAAAAAATTTGACTTTTAGATAATCCATCAAGATCTTGTCATTATATGCCAATCTGATGATGAGGTTGTCGTCTATGCAATGGTTTTTCTTTACGCCATATTCTGTGAGGTCTATCTTCTCGCCACAAGTAGCCAGTTCGTATCCCCATTTTTGATTTAGTTCAGACAGTCGATGAGCGAATTCTCGCATTTGCTCTTCCTGCCAATCGACATAATTGATATGGGCTTTTTGTAGGTTGGCTTGCACCTTGCGATAAGACAGGATGTCAGCGAAACTAAACACAAGTTTTTCCGTGTATCCAGCCAACTGGCTACCGATATTCTCCACCTTTTCCAAAAGCGAATCTATGCTTATTTGGTCTGTAAGCACAAGGGGGTCAAAACGCCAGATGACATGCCCCTTGCCAAGGGTGTCAACAAGGCGTTTGAAAGTATCTATACGTTGGCTTAGAAGAGGCACGTTCTTTTCTAGTCCCTCTTTTTCATAATCATTTAGTGAGTACTGAATATAGCATTTGATGCCACGCTTTTCCAGTATCGGCAGGTATTGCAGCAAAGGCTTGGGGTTCTTCGACCAAAAGACGATGAATCTTGTGTCCTTGTAAGACACATAGCTTTTTACTCCATTAAATGGATTGGTCCATGCGGAATATCCCGCTTTGTCGAGGCGATAAAAAAACCAGTCTGCATAGAAAGCTGGTATGTCTGTACTTCGACTTGCAGAGACAAGAACTGGAACTTGCATGTCTACCAGCTCCCCATTCTCGCGTGGAAGTTTTTGTTTTGCCCATGTTGCCATATTCAATATCTTTCAATAGATGATTATGATAGTAATTTCTTAAAACGTAGTTTCGCCAATTCTATTTTAAAGCCCCACGGCTTGTTGCCATCAATATTGATAGTTGCTATTTGGAGCGTTTTCTTGGCCTATCATGATTGCGGCTTCAACGCATTATTGCTTTCCGTGCTTCAAAATTACACATTTTCTTTCGGTTCACAAAGAAAAAGCAAGAGTTTTTTTGCCCATTTCGGCCGTTGAGGCTTCATGTCATCGGATTGACACATATCAATGTGGCATGAATGACAACCTGCGCGGGTCAAGCCTAAAGTCCAAAGCATAGTCCGGGCAAGAAGAAGACGTTATTTGGGGGTCTTTTGATCGGATCCATGCTTTTCTTCATTTTCAAGCGATTCTTTTTCTTTGTATTCTCTAAGTTCTTCTTCCACCATATCGAGGCGTTTCCTCAAATCTTCAACCGACGGGAGTTTGTCTATTAGCTTGATGCCTTCATAGCTAGCTACTCCCATAGGGTTCTGTATGCTGTCAAACGCCCATTCCACTTTCGTTTGGTCTTTTGACTTACAGAGCAGTAGTCCAATGGTGGGATTGTCTTCTGGTTGACGAAGCAACTTATTGCAGGCTGCCACATAAAAGTTGAGTTTACCAGCAAACTCGGGTTTGAAATCTACCACTTTCAGTTCAATGACGACATAGCATCTAAGACGAATGTGATAGAACAGCAAGTCGGGAAAGTAGCCTTCGTTCCCTACCACGAGTTCTGGCTGCCTTCCAACGAACGTAAAGCCACTTCCAAGTTCTAGCAAAAACCGAGTAATGTCTTTTGCTATTGCGCTTTCCAAATCATGCTCATTATAGCCCTTTTCCAATGTGAGAAAATCCAGGCGGTAAGGGTCTTTCAGGACATTTATCGCAAGTTGGCTTTGTTCTGCAGACAGTTGGGTCGAGAAATTAGTGATGGCCCGGCCGTGCTTGCTGAAGTCATCAGCTTCTATGATGTCTTCCAGTTCACGTTTGCTGAGTCCTTCGCTTATAATGCGTGCAATATAATAGAATGCTTCTTGGATGGATTTACATTTAGACGTGATGATCAAATGGTGTTTCCACGGTACGATTCCGAAAATGGGCAGCATGCCGTTGTGTTCTAAAATATCAGCAATTTTGTTTGCTGATGCAATTTCTGCACCTAGTTGGTGCAATTTTATAGGATTCTGATTTTCAGCCTCTTGCAATTTTGCACCTAGTTGGTGCAAAAATTCCTTGTGCTCTTCATCTATCATATAAAATTCATACCATTCCTTCATGTAATAAAGGTTTCGTGCCGAGAATCCTTGTACATTGGGGAAGGCTGCTTTGAGATCGAGGCTGAGTTGATTGACAACGCCAGCACCCCATTTTGATTCTGCTTTTTGCTGTATAATGTCGCGCCCCAAGAGCCAGTTGAACTCTAGAGCTCCATAGTTGGCTTGTAGCGCCACGCGACTGCGAATGTTCTGATAGCGACTCTTAATCTCTTTCAGCCATTGGAAATAGTCTTCGTCTCCATGAAAATTCTTGGAGGTGACGAAATATGCTTTGTTTTTTTCTGTCATACTACTTGCTTACTCGAATGTCCATTATTCTGCGGAAAAGATGATGAGTCCTCCCAATGCAATAGCCAAGATAATGTTTATAATCAAACTATATTTCAATTTAGACTCTATTTTATTCAAAGAGTTGCTGAAAGAGTCCGTAGCATCAGATAGATTTTGAGATGCAGAATTAGCCGATTCTATTATCGTTTTGCATTCTTTTTCAAGATTGGCAATTTTCTGATTATAGTCTTCTCCGATAGTCTTAATAACTTCTTTCATTTTTGTCGTTAAACTTCCGAGTTGAGCGACATATTCAGAAGTGGACTTTTGCAATCCATCATACGAACTTATCGTTTTTTCTACTTGTTTTCGAGCAGAGTCGATATTTTTTAGACTTTGTTCCAACTCCCTTAAGGAGTTGTTGATTTTTTGGTCAATCATATTTCTGTGTATTTATTATAGAAGTTACTAATTTCTTTTGCATGTTCCTCCAATTGGATTGCCAACTGGATTTTGTTTATGTATTCTTTGTCTTTCAAGGCTTCATGCCTAACAAGAAGTTGGGTGAACTCCTCTATGAGGTCCCATCTGCCCTGGTCCATATATTGTATAAACACAGCCTTGTAATCATCGTAGAGTTCATCCTCCAACATTTCGTTGGTCTCTTGCCCAAGATATAGGATGCAGAACACATTGAGAAGGTTTAATACTGGATTCATGTCTGCAATGGCTCGACGTATCAATCGAACAGCACCCTGGAGATGCTTTATGTTGTCCATTTGCGAGTCATGGTTGACAATTTCAGTATCTACAACTCTCATGTATTTTCTTACAAGGTCGAAGCTTGTGATTTCCTCTTCTGAATGATCATCGTGATTTGTGTCGTCTTTTAATGAGAAAGGTACATCTATTTGTAAATTTGAGTCGTATGTGACAAATCCTTCCCGTGCATATTTCGAATTGAAATAATAGAAGATGAAGTCTTTGAGCTCCTCATTTGTTTCCTTCCAATCCTGCTTCGAACTGATAGCTAAGTTGCAGAACTGTTCCATGTCAAGGATTCCTCTCGCACGCTTCTCGGCTATACTCTTGTATATAAAAGACGTAAGATGCTTCAAACAAGCCATAATAACCCCTTCGGTCTTGGCAAGTGTCCTTACCTCTGTCATCATACTTTCCACCCTTTCTGTAGAATAGTATTTGCGATAGTACGAACTGAGACGCTCGTAATATTCTGTATCTTCTTGACAGACAGTTGTGATGCGGAATGTTTGTTCAGAATAGTCTTCTGTAAAGTCATCTATCAGACCTATAATGCACATCCTGTAAATAGCTTTCTGTATCGCATCTTTATAAACGGCAGAACCATAGTCGCGAATATAACTAAATCCACGATTAGTTTTCAGTTTTTTTGCATTCAAAGTGTTAAATACAGGCATCTGATTTGCGTAAAGATATTGGTTGTATTCATCAAGAATCTGTTCGTTCTCCTTGTAAGAGATATAATAAGTCAATATTTGCCCTTTATTATATCTCTTTATAAACTTGACAATACCTTGCGAATTTGCAATACATGGTTTGTCTATGCCATAGAATTCCTCATTGCTAATCTTTACATGTAGCTTATTTATAAGTAGTTCCATGACATACAATTCAAATGCTTCACCAAGGAAATTGCTGTCATAGAAGAACTTGTTATTAATGTAATCGGCAGAAAAATCCTGCCATTTATCTGTTTTGTGGTAATCACTATTTATGGACATCGCTCTTATCAACGGGGAAAATATTGATATGCTGAATAAGACCATTGTAAAAAAGTGAAACGAAGAATCTGTTACTACTCATATGAATCAAACAGATTCTTCGCTTTATTTTCAACCAAGTAGAATGAAATGTAAAGAAGTTATCCCATCCTCCTATATATTCTTCAAATTAGAAAGGAATCTCTAATTGGGGATCTGTTCCCAACAAATTAAAAGTCATCCGATGATATGGCGTTGTTCCATGTTCACGGATAGCCGCACGATGCTTTTTAGTAGGATAACCTTTATTACTATTCCAATCATAAAAAGGATATTCTTTATGCAGTTCATTCATATAATCATCACGATAGGTTTTCGCCAGAATAGATGCAGCGGCAATAGAAAGATATTTTCCATCTCCTTTTACCACAGTAGTATGCGGCAAATCCTGATACTTTTTAAAACGATTCCCATCAATCAACAAATGTTGGGGACGAATTTTCAATTGATCCACAGCACGATGCATTGCCAGAAAAGACGCATTAAGGATATTTATCTCGTCTATCTCTTCAGGAGTCACTACACCTACAGCCCATGCCAATGCTTCCCTTTCCACAATCTCTCGCAGCGCATAACGCTGATGCTCCGTCAGTTGCTTGGAATCATTCAGCAATTCATTCTTAAAATCTACAGGTAAAATAACAGCTGCTGCATATACAGATCCTGCCAGACATCCCCTGCCCGCCTCATCACAACCGGCCTCTATCAGATCTTTATTCAAATAAGGTAATAACATAGCTCATCTTTATTGTTGCTTGCAAAGATATTCTTTTAAAAGAGAAACAAGAGTGTCTTTTTACAAAGAAAATCACTATTTTTGCAAAAATACGCTTGATTATGAAAAACAACCTACTTGTATATATTCTCCTTTGCCTGCTGAATCTCTCATGGGCTAATGCCCGTAATAAACAACAAGAAGCCGAGGCACTGATTAAAAAGTCGGTTGAAGCCTTATACAATAATCCGAAGCAGGCTAGTTACTATGCTGCCAAGGTAATTGAATTGTTTCCTGAAGAAAGGCAAAATGATCAAAAAGCCGAAGCAATGTTCTATTACAGTCAGGCAGAAAAGCTATTAGGCAATTTTGATGTGAGCATCAAAAATCTATATGACGCATTGGAGTATGCAACTCCTGCCAATAAAGAGCTGAATGGACAAATTTACGCACTGATAGGAGCACTCTATTGCAAACTGACCGACTACAACAAAGCGATCGAAATGAATGAGAAAGCCATCTCAATCTTTAAATCCATCGGAGATTCCATTTCTATCGCACTATGCTACAATGATCGTGGCATCATCCATTATTCCATGAATGAGTTCAACACAGCTGAACAATTCCTCAAACAAGCCCTTATAATAAACCGCAGTCAGAAAAATTTAAGAGGGATATCCGCCAATTTGAATAATCTATGTTTATATGAGGGTGATTTTAATGAAAAGCTAAGTTTAATTAATGAGGCCATTATCATCAACAAGAACTTGAATTCTCAATGGTCATTAGGGGAAAACTATAACAATATGGGAAAACAATACTTCTATGCAAAACAATATAACAATGCCTTGATGGCTTTACAAAGAGCATACGAGGTCGCTTCTTCCATCAGTGCCAAAGAACTGATTTGTGATAATTACGAATATTTATCTTGGGTATACGATGCCCTTGGAGACCATAAAAACGCTTATAAATGCCTGATACAACTATATACCCTTAGCAAAGAATTGCAAAGTGGAAGTAAATTACGCATCGTAGAACAGGAAATTTCCCATAAACAATATCAAAACCAACAAAGGAAAGCAGAACTAAGAGAGCAAGCTTATGAAATAGAACTACTGAAACGGAACCTGTTTGTACTAGTAATCATATTCATCTCATTGATAGTACTCAGTATATTTCTATACCAATGGTATAAACGCAAAAAGAATATGCAGTTAATGGTTACCCGCTATAATCTGGAGCAATCGGAACATGAATTGGCAGAACTTAAAGTACGACAGCAAGAACTCGAATTAAAATCTGTACAAAGCGCATTATACAACAGTCGTCAGGAAGCTACCAGTTTTGCTGTATTCCTGCATAGCCGCAATGAAATGCTGGAGAAAATCAGAGAAATGATAAAGCAAGGATATAAGATGGACCAACAAGCATTGATTCCTCATCTGAAGAAAGTCAATGCCTTCATCAGCCAATATCAGAATGGAGATAAGACGAACAGCACCTTGCTGATGAATGTTGAAGAAAAGAACCAGGAGTTCCTTCAACGGCTATCCGAACGGCATCCCAATTTAACACAAGGAGAAAGATATCTAGCTACTTTATTACGGGTAAATCTATCTACCAAAGAAATCTCGATGCTCACAGGAAATGTTCCCAAAACAATCAACATGAATCGATATCGTTTACGTAAATCTCTAAACTTATCTTCGGAGGATGACTTGACAGACTATCTACAAAATATTTAAAGAACCTATATTTTTACAGTTTTTATCAAACAGCATTTTGTAGATATTATTTCTTTATATAGATCACTATATATCAATATATTACATTTATATTTGTAGATTAAAAAAAAGAGTTTTTTTATTCATTGTAGTTCATTTGTAGGGTATAATAATTAGGAATTTGCACATACAACCTATTACTTAGCGATGTGAAAAACAATTATTAACCTTAAAATTTATTCACATGAGTAAAAAGAATTATTTCAAGGAAAGAATCATGCTATTGATTCTACTCTTTGCTTTTATGACTCCCTTCGGTACATTAGCACAGACGATTCAGCTGACTGGTCTGGTTACCGATGCTGCCAACGAACCTATTATTGGTGCCAGTGTAGTAGAGAAAGGTACAACCAACGGGGTCATCACAGACTTTGACGGTAACTTTGCATTAAGCGTATCCCCCAAAGCCACTATTATTATTTCTTATGTGGGCTATGCAACACAAGAAGTCCCTGTAAACGGAAAGACCAACATCCGGGTGACTTTGAAAGAAGATACTGAGATGCTGGATGAAGTTGTAGTGGTGGGCTATGGAACCATGAAGAAAAGTGATATGACCGGTGCTATTTCCTCAGTAGATGTAGACGATTTGGTAAAGCGCACCACAACCAACCCTGCAGAAGCATTGCAAGGTAAGATTGCAGGTGTAAACATTATGAAGGCTGGTGGCAATGCCGGTGCAGGTGTGCAGGTTAAAATCCGTGGTGTCAAAACGTTTGGTGACAACCAACCTCTTTATATCATTGATGGTTTTCCCGGTGATATTGAAAATGTGAATCCGCAAGATATTCAGTCAATGGAAGTACTGAAAGATGGTGCAGCCGCTGCCATCTATGGTTCGGTTGCTGCAAATGGTGTCATTATCGTAACTACCAAAAACGGTAAAAAAGGTGACATGAAAATTGATTTCAGTACTTATGTAAGCTTTACAAGCGTAGCCAAAAAGCTGGAACTGCTAAATGCCGAAGAATACAAAAGTGTTCATAAACAAATGTATCAGAACTACATGAACCAGTATCCAGATGATACAGAGGTTACTATGCCCGCATTTGTAAATAAAAACACAGGAATAGATACAGACTGGCAGGATGCCATGCTAAGAGGTGGTGTTTCACAAAACTATATGTTCAGTATCCGTGGCGGTTCTGAAAATGCTCAATATTCACTTTCATATAACCATGCTGACGAAAAAGGTATTTTCTTAGGTAACAATTACCGTCAAGATAATGCACGTTTGAAACTCCACATGAGCAAATATATATTTGATATTGATGCTAACATCGCTTTCAAATTTACGGATAGCAAACAACCCGAATATTCCATTAAAGAAATGTACATGATTTCTCCGCTTGTTCCTATCTATGATGATACAAGAGAGTATGGCTTCGGCTTAAGTGACTTTGATGACCTGCCCAGTAACCGTAATGTTATGGCTGACCAGCATTATGAAAAATCTACCGACAAAAAATATCATACCACAGCCAATGTTGCCTTGACCATGAACTTCACCCCATGGCTGAATTTCAAGACAAGCTATGCATACAGAGGTGAGCACCAACGTCAGACTTATCATACTCCGGCCTATGTTGCCGACCCAAAAGCCAAACGTGACTATCCTTATCATAGCGAAACCACAGGATACTGGGAGGAACATGTATGGGAAAATGTATTAAGTTTTAATAAGACATTTGGAAAACACAACGTCAATGCAATGGCAGGTACTTCCATGACTGCCCGCAAATATACATGGAATTCTGTTGGGGTAGAAGGTAAAACCACTGTTTATAAAGTAGAAGACGGAAAATTGGTAACCAGTGAAATTCCGGGCGGATTTCTTGATCCATCTTTCTCAACTGTAGGTGCAGGAGCAGGTGGCACATTTGATGGTAGCGGAACAAAATGGAAATATAACCGCGCCTCTTTCTTCGGCCGACTGAACTATAATTATAATGACCGCTACCTGGTACAGGCAACTGTACGTTATGACGGTTCATCCAAGTTTGGTAAAGACAACCGTTGGGGTTGCTTCCCATCAGTGGCATTAGGCTGGAGAATCAGTCAGGAAGAATTCTTCCCGAAAGACATTGCATTGAATAATTTGAAGTTCCGTGTCAGTTGGGGACGTTTGGGTAATGAAAATGCTTTGGGATATTATGACTTCCTTGCGCTGATTAGTACATACAATGAAATGTATCAAGGATACGTGAAAGGCAACGGTGACAACGCATGGGCAGGAAGCATCGCTCGCGGATTGGAAAACCGTTCTTTGAAATGGGAAACAACGGATACCAAAAATATTGGTTTCGATTTCGGCTTCTTTAACAGCAAATTAACCGGTACATTAAACTACTACTATAACCAAACAGAAGATCTGTTGATAACAAAAGTTCTACCTCCTTCAGCAGGTATGACTAACCCCACCCTGAATGTCGGAAAGATACGCAATACCGGTTTCGAACTTGAATTAAACTGGGGAGATGCTATAAAAGACTTTGATTACAATATCGGTTTCAATATGAGCACCACCAAAAATAAAGTGGTTGAATTGTCAGATGCAGACCAAGTTCTTCAGGGTGAAGGATTGAAATATGGAACGGAGCATTTCCCGACAGAAACCAGAGTGGGCAAACCTATCGGTGCATTCTATCTTTATAGAACAGACGGTATCTTCCAAAGTATGGATGAAGTAAATGCCCATGTAAACAAGGATGGACAATTATTACAGCCTAATGCCCAACCGGGTGATATCCGTTTTAAAGATTTAGATGGTAATGGAAGCATAGACGCCGGTGACAAAGAATACTGTGGCTCAGGTATCCCGACATTGGAAGCGAACTTAAATCTGTCATTCGGCTATAAAGGATTTGACCTTTCAATCGTACTTGGCAGCGCATGGAACTTCAAATTGTATAACGGAAACAAATATTTCTATGAAGGTATGAACTCTAAATCAAATATGCTGAAGTCTACATTGAATGCATGGACTCCTGACAATAGAAATACGGATGTTCCCCGCGCAGTATATCAAGATCCGAACGGCAACATGAAAGAATCAGACAGATTCCTTGAAAACGGTGATTTTGTCCGTCTGCGTCAGGCACAGTTAGGTTATACTTTGCCCAAATCGCTCATGCAGAAATTCTATATTGAGAAACTGCGTTTCTATGTAAGTGGTGAAAACTTGTTCACTATCACAGGCTATGATGGTATAGATCCTGAATTCTCTCGTGCCAGTGTGTTGAATACCGGTGTTGATAAATTGATTTATCCGTTTACCCGTTCATTCACCGTTGGAGCTCAACTTACATTCTAATCCTTTAAAGTAATAAGAAAATGAAGAAACTATTATACATAGCAAGTATCTGCATTGCAAGTTTATTTAGCGCTTGTGACGATTATCTCACGGTAGAATCTCCTGACCAGTTGACATCAAGCAGTTTTTGGCGCAACCAGTCTGATGCTGAAGCCGGACTTGCCGCCGCATACTCCCAACTTTACCTGATGACTTATTCGGGTGACATGTGGTCTTTCCCGGAAATCAAATGGCCGGTGGAAGCCTATCGTGAAGATATTATCCAATTAGGAAGCGATGCTCTGAATTACCCGAACTGGGTGGAATTAGGCAACTATACCTACACCAATGGTAACTCTCAGTTCAGTTATTACTGGCAATGCTACTATAAAGGCATCAGTTTTGCTAATCAGGTAATTGAAAAAACCGCAGAAATACCCGATGAGAATATAGACGCAGCAACACGCGAACAATTGGTCAATGAAGGCTACTTTATCCGCGCTTATTACCACATGCAACTTTTATTGAACTGGAAAGAAATCATAGTTCGTGATAAATATATCACTGACCCGGCTGAATTAAGCAAGCCCCTTTCTTCCCGTGAGGATGCATGGAATTTCATCATTGAAGACTTGAAACGTGCAACCAGTCTGCCTGCAACACGTGACGCTGATAATGTAGGCCGTGCCACAAGCGGTTCTGCTTATGCATATCTTGGTTTCGCCTATCTGACACGCGCCTATGAAGAGGCAACCAACAAAGACTCTTATCTGGCCAGTGCTATAGAAGCATTCAACCAAGTAAAAGGATATGAACTGGTTAATAATTTCAGCACTATGTTCAGCGGGGATAATAAGAACAGTAAAGAATCGATTTTTGAAATTCAATTCTCTATGAGTTCTGCAAACGGAGCTACTTATCGTACTCAGTTCCATCGATGGATCGGTGTTTCCGAACTTGGGGGATGGGATGAGATTCTTCCCAGTCAAACATTGATTAGTGAATTCAAAAAAGAAGGGGAAACGGCTACTACAGGACGTTATGACTCGCGTATGTATGCAACATTATTTTTTAATTGTGACTATTATAACGATGGTAACGGACGTGTCTATGGCTACGACTATAATGACTGGTTCGACAACAAAGAACGCGTAGCCTTCCGTAAATTCATGCCCTCGACCTATGAAGGTTTAAACCAAAACTATTCTGCAATCAATGTTCCTTTGATGCGTTATGCCAACGTACTGTTAATGAAAGCCGAAGCATTGAATGAACAGGGACATCCCGAACAAGCTATTCCTTTAATCAATGAAGTAAGAAGCGTTCACGGGGATATGCCACCCATGACAGGTACTTCTCAAGAAGCAGTCCGCGCGCAAATTGAACACGAGCGCATGATTGAATTCCCTCTTGAGAACTATCGTTGGTATGATCTCCGCCGTTGGGGCAAACTGTCCTCAGCCCTGCAAGCTGCCGGAAGAACAGGCTTCAATGAAGACAAAAATTCATTCTACCCCACTCCTCTTACAGAGCTGAATGCTAATGATGCCTTAAAATAAGTATTTTCTTTTTTGGTTAGATATAATTAGGCAACAAGGCGGTTTTCGCTACAGTGATACCGCCTTGTAATCTAAAAATGAAGTATCTTTGCCTATAAATAAAACGACATAGATATGTTTACAATTATTGGATTAATGCTCACGGGGATGCTCCTCGGCTTCCTGCTTCGCAAGCAGAAGCTTTCAGGAATACACAAAGTCATCACCGTTCTTATTTGGTTGCTACTCTTTTTATTGGGTATAGATGTAGGCGGCAATCAGAAAATTATCAATGGTCTGCACACTATAGGGTTGGAAGCCATTGTCATCACCTTGGCAGCAGTGCTGGGCAGTGTTACAGCAGCATGGGCTTTATGGTATGTACTTTACAAAAGAAATAAGGAGGGACAAGTATGAAAGGAAGTTTGATTATCGTCGGATTCTTTGTACTGGGAGCTCTTTGTGGGGTATATCACCTTATTCCATACGACTTTACACAAAGTAAGCTAAGTTTCTACGCCTTGTGTGCGTTAATGTTCAGTGTAGGAGTCAGTGTAGGTAATGATCCACAGACCTTACGTAATTTCCGTTCATTAAATCCCCGCCTGATCTTTCTACCGGTCATGACCATATTGGGAACACTGGCAGGATGCGCAGTGGTCAGTCTGTTTCTCTCGCACCGCTCAGTAACAGACTGTATGGCAGTAGGTGCCGGTTTCGGCTATTACTCTCTATCCAGTATCTTTATTACAGAATATAAAGGTCCGGAGTTGGGAACCATTGCATTATTATCCAATATCACACGTGAGATTATCACTTTGCTTTTTGCCCCATTGCTAGTACGTTGGTTTGGTAACCTGGCCCCTATTTCGGCTG
>ENA-OPGG01000079-OPGG01000079.1-human-gut-metagenome-genome-assembly--contig:-NODE-79-length-14980-cov-1.642211_pt1 | contig 14980 bp, 10 predicted proteins | sample MGYA00241643_ERZ501583 | MGnify/ENA primary metagenome ERZ501583 (study PRJEB25962, sample SAMEA2042386) | human gut metagenome | biome: human gut; feature: human-associated habitat; material: faeces...
AGTCAAGATATATGCATGAAACTATTGAATTACAGATACCCTTATAGTCTTGAATTCAATCCCGGCTGTCATATCGTTGCTATTTTTCTCGAAAAGAAAAGGAGGAAAAGACATATTGAGGTTTCCGATAAAAGGTGATGATAGTGTTAACAGAGTTAATAATTCTGTTGTGGAACTTTCCGGCAAATACAGTCTGTCAGATGATCGTTGATAAAACCTGAAGCTTGCAAATGGGCGTAGCAAATTGTAGTCCCGAAGAACTTGAAACCTCGTTTTTTCATATCTTTACTCATGGCATCGGATTCGGGAGAGGATACCGGAATCTCGCTCAATGACCGGAATGTGTTGATAATCGGCTTTTTGTCGGGAAAGAATGACAGGGTGTAATTATAAAAACTGCCGAATTCCTTTTGTACGGCAAGGAATAGTTTCGCATTCGTGATTGTCGATTTGATTTTCAGACGGTTTTTTACAATTCCTTCAAATTGCATTAGCCGCTCAATGTCTTCATCGGTCATTTGTGCTACCAGTTCGGCATCAAAATTATAGAAAGCTTTACGATACCCCTCTCTTTTTCTAAGAATCGTTATCCAGCTTAGTCCTGCTTGGGCACTTTCCAATACAAGAAACTCAAACAGCGTCTTGTCATCGGTAACTAACTTTCCCCACTCTTGGTCATGGTATTTCACATACAATTCGTCTGTTCCGCACCAACCGCAACGTCCGTTTGTTATATCTTGCATAATTCTAATATTTGTGATATAGAACAAATGTAGTGGATTCATGGCATTATGCCAAATTTAAAAGGACTATTTTGTGGCATAAATACCTATAAAAAGTTATTGCATAGTATATATATTCCGTAAAATGGGGGAAAAGATTACCTATATCAGGTGATTGTTTCCCCTTTTCTTTTTACGGACCTTTGCATTCTCAAAAATTAAGAATTTAGAATTATAGGTATTCATGGTAAAAAGACAGTTACAAAGGATCAGTTTAGGCTCTCTTTTTTTTATAATCGGAGCGATATCTATCTTTGCACAACCTAAGACAATGGTATCCGGTAAAGTGATATCCAAAGAAAAACAGGAAGTCGTAGATTTTGCAACCGTATATTTGAAGGGTACAACTTATGGCTGTACAACGAATGAAGAAGGTATCTATCATCTTCATGCACCGGCAGGGAAATATACACTGGTTGTTTCGGCTATAGGATATAAGACTATAGAAAAGCCTGTAACTTTGGTTCATGGTGAAAGAATTAAGATGAATGTAATGATTGACCCGTCAGTGACTGAGTTGGGTGAAGTGGTAGTGGTGTCTAACGGGGTTTCCCGTGTGAAACGTTCCGCATTCAATGCGATAGCTGTAGATACAAAAGAACTCCAGAACACCACGAAGAATCTGAGCGATGCCTTGACCAAGGCTCCGGGCATGAAACTCCGTGAGTCGGGTGGGGTAGGTTCGGATATGCAATTGATGTTGGATGGTTTCAGTGGCAAACATGTGAAGATATTTATTGACGGTGTACCTCAGGAGGGAGTAGGGAGCTCTTTTGGCTTGAATAATATTCCTGTGAATTTTGCAGATAGGATTGAAGTGTATAAAGGGGTGGTTCCTGTAGGATTTGGCACGGATGCTATAGGTGGTGTTATCAATATTGTAACCAATAAGAAGAAACGTAATTGGTTTTTGGATGGCTCCTATTCATACGGGTCGTTCAATACGCATAAATCGTATGTGAATTTCGGACAAACTTTCAAAAACGGCTTTACTTATGAAATAAATGCTTTTCAAAACTATTCGGATAATGATTATCAGGTGGACGCACCGGTAGAGGACTTTGAAACCGGAAGAATTGATAAAGATAAAAGGGTACGTGTGAAGCGCTTTAATGATACCTATCATAATGAGGCGGTTATAGGTAAGATGGGTATTGTGGATAAGAAATGGGCAGACAGATTGATGTTGGGCTTTACTTATTCACACATGTATAAGGAGATACAGACCGGAGTACGTCAGGAAATAGTCTATGGGGAAAAGCATCGTAAAGGACATTCGTTGATGCCGTCATTGGAATATAGTAAGCGTGGCTTATTCATCAAAGGTCTGGATGTGGCATTGACTGCCAATTATAATAAAAATGCAACGACAAATATAGATACAGCTTCCTATAAGTACAATTGGTTGGGTGATAGAAAATTAATGAACTCACCCGGTGAACAATCCAATCAATATTCACGGGCGGATAATAACAATTGGAATGGAACATTAACCGTTAATTACCGTCTGGCGAAAATACATATGCTGACCTTTAATCATGTGTTGAATACTTTCCGCCGTTCTAACACTTCTTTGTTGGCTAAGATGGAATCGGAGGATGCCATAGCTAAAGAAACCCATAAGAATATCTCCGGATTGTCCTATCGGTTGATGCCGTCTGATAATTGGAATCTCTCAGTATTTGGAAAATATTATAGTTTGTATGTAGCAGGTCCTATGGCTACGACTACGAATCAAGATGATTATGTCCGTACTACCCGAAACATGAATTCCATAGGATATGGAGCTGCGGGAACTTATTTCATTCTACCCGGTTTGCAGGCGAAATTGTCATACGAAAAAGCATATCGTCTGCCTACTATTGAAGAAATGTTTGGAGATGAGGATTTGGAAATGGGAGATATCAGTATAAAACCGGAGAGTAGTGATAATTTGAATTTTAATTTGAGCTATAACAGAACATTTGGCAGGCATTCTGTATATATGGAAGGTGGAGTGATTTATCGGAATACAAAAGATTATATTCAGCGTAATATTGCGGATTTGAGTGGTGGTAAATATGCTGCGAAATATATTAATTACGGTAAAGTATTGACGAAAGGATATACTGTTTCTGCTCGTTACGGTTTTGGTAATTGGGTGAGTATAGGAGGTAATTTTACCAAAATGGATGTACGCGACAATATGAAAACATCTATTTCCAGCAGTGCGGAAAATCTGGCTTATAAAGAACGGATGCCGAATCTGCCCTATATGTTTGCTGATTCGGATGTTACTTTTTATTGGCGGGATTTAGGAAGGAAAGGCAATATGTTGACCGTGTCTTATGATAATCAATATCTGCATAACTTTACTTATTATTCTTCCCGAATAGGCTCAAATAAGGGGGATTATGTGGTACCTGATCAATTCTCGCACAATATATCCTTTTCTTATAGTTTGCAAAAAGGACGATATAACGTATCATTGGAATGTCGTAACTTCACAGATGAGAAGTTATATGATAATTTTAGTCTTCAGAAGGCCGGTAGGGCTTTTTATGGTAAACTGCGTGTTTGTTTCGGTAATTAAAGAATTGGAAAAAGGAGTTTATAATTAATTGGATTTAAAATTAAATAGAAGAATAAAATGAAGAAAGATTTCTTTTTGAACGGATTTGCTGCTATTGCCATAGTAGGAATGGCGTTGAGTGCATGTACGGATAATGAGCCGGATTACGGTTCGGGTACCGAGGCTAAAGGTGAGTATGTTATTGCATCTTCGGTCACAGCGTCTGGAAATACAACGAATGTGCTGCTTACTTCTGAAACGTTGGATAAAGGTACTGTTTCTACAGTGAATAATGGTCTTGTGAATGATGGTGCAACTCAATGGGTGTTTTACAAGAATCAATATCTTTATGCGCTGACTTATAATCAAGGGAATGCAGGTACGACCCGTTCTTATATCATGGATTCAAATAATGAAGTAAAGGCTCGTTCGGGGGAGTTTGCCGTAAAGAGATTTACTACTTACGGTATTTATGATAAATATATCATGACCTCGTCTACCGGTGACGGACCCACTGCGTATGCTGATGAGAATGGATATTTACCAAAGATGTTTTTGCTTTCTTATTTGGACGTATCTGCTGAAACATTTACAACGAATGATACTCAAAATAAGGCTTATATGTCCGAAAACTTCTTGGGAAATGGAGAATATGTAACATTGGCCGGCATATTGGAACAAAATAATAAGCTGTATAGCGCTGCTATTCCAATGGGGTTAAGTCAATATGGTTCGGCTACTGACGGGGGAAAGTGGATACTTCCCGGCAATGAGGATTTGGTAAAGACAGAAGACGGTGGTTCCAACAGCAGCAGTTATAAAAAAGGTGAATTGCAATGGACGCAATATCCCAATAAATGCTGGGTGGCTATTTTTGATGATGAAACGCTGACAAATAAAAAAATCATAGAAACAGATAAGATCAGTTATGCTTGCGGGCGTTTTAAATCACAGTATTATCAAACGATTTGGGCGGCAGATAATGGTGATATTTATGTATTTTCTCCTAGTTATGCCAAAACAATGGCTGATAAACGGCAACAGACTACCTTGGATGCTGGAGTAGTACGTATAAAGGCTGGAACAGAAGAGTTTGATCCTGATTATTATTATAGTATCGAAGCGCAGACCGGAGGTAAATCTTTCATTCGTTGTTGGCATATTACGGGAGATTATTTCTTGTTGTTGATGTATGATCGTTCCTTGACTGAAACTGGTTTCACAGCTAATCAGTTAGCGATATATAAAGGAGAAACCGGAAAACTGACTTATGTAACTGGTTTGCCTTCTGCCGATTTGATCTCCGGCTTTGGCAATACTCCGTATGTGGAGAATGGATATGCCTATATGGCTGTAACTACAACAGAAGGATATCCGTCTATTTATAAAATAGATCCGGTTGGTGCGGTAGCGACAAAGGGTGTTTCTATAGAAGCGACACAAATCAGTGGCGTCGGTAAACTGCAACCTCAGAACTGAGTATTGTAATAATATAATGGGAGTCTGCGGGCAGTATGTGCTTATGCAGACTCTTTTTATGAATCGTATCGAAGATTTTATGAAGAAAATATTTCGCCAAATACATCTTTGGCTTTCTGTTCCTTTCGGGTTAATCATTTCCTTGATTTGCTTCTCGGGAGCCATGTTGGTTTTTGAAAATGAAGTGATGGAACTGGTCAGGCATGAACTTTATTATGTAAAAAAGGTAGAGGCAGTTTCACTTCCTGTTGATCGATTATTGGAAGAGGTAGAACTCATGTTACCCGACAGTGTGTCTGTCACAGGAATCAATGTTTTCTCTGACCCGGAACGTGCTTGGCAGGTGAATTTGTCCAAGCCTCGTCGTGCTTTCATGTATGTGGATCAATATACTGGTGAGATTAAAGGTAAATATGAACGTCCTGCATTTTTTGTGACTATGTTCAGGCTGCATCGCTGGCTGTTGGACAGTATGAAAGCGGATGGCGGAGTCTTCTGGGGAAAAATGATTGTAGGTGTCAGCACCCTGTTGTTTGTCGTGGTTTTGATATCGGGTATCGTTATCTGGTGGCCTCGTACACGAAAAGCCTTGAAAAATAGTTTAAGAATATCTGTCGGCAGGGGCTTTAGAAGATTTTGGTATGACCTGCATGTTGCAGGTGGTATGTATGCGCTGTTTTTTTTGTTGGCTATGGCCCTTACCGGGCTAACATGGTCTTTTGGATGGTATCGGACAGGTTTCTATAAAGTGTTTGGCGTGGAAGTACAGCAGGGAGGTGCTCATGGTGGGGTGACCCAGCGTGGGGGGAAAGGCGGCGACCAATCCGGAAAGAATGTTTCTCATTCTTCGTCCTATGTTTGTTGGCAACAAGTTTATGAACAATTAGCCCTGAATAATCCCGGCTACAAACAGATAACCTTATCAGATGGGGCAGCAAATGTCTCTTTCAATACCTTCGGTAATCAACGTGCTTCCGACCGTTATAAATTCAATCCTCATACAGGTAAGATTGATGAGGTAGTTTTATATAAAGATGCTGAGAAGGTTGGAAAGATTCGCGGATGGATCTATTCTGTACATGTTGGTAGTTGGGGCGGTATGCTTACCCGTTTACTGACGTTTATAGCAGCTTTGATAGGAGCCACCTTGCCATTGACAGGATACTATTTATGGATAAAACGTATTTGGAGAAAGAAAGTAAGAGTAAGTTGAATATCTTTGTTATAAGATTAGGGGGCGAAAAGAATTTTATCATATGACCTGTTGTCGTGAATGACAGGTCATATGATATTGTTACAGGATTTTTTAGAACCACTTTATCTTTCTGAAAATAACAAAAGCCAACGCAGATAATGTGATGGACGCCAAAATAATAAAACTAAAAGCATGTGGTAATGCATCTACATGTACATCTACATTCATTCCATAGAAACTAGCTATTAATGTGGGTACCATCAGAATGATGGAAATACTGGTCATGCGTTTCATGATGGTGTTCACATTGTTGGATATGATGGAAGCAAATGCGTCCATGGTTCCGGTTAAGATATCACTGTAGATATTAACCGTGTTATATGCTTGTTTTAATTCAATAACTACATCTTCTACCAAATCGCGGTTTTGATAATCTTTTTCCTGGAAGATACTTTGCAATTTACCTACCATCACCTCATTTCCACGAATGGACGTATTGAAATAAACCAATGTTTTTTGTAGTTTCATCAATCTGAGCAGGTCCTCATTACGTATGCTCCTTTCCAATTCTTTTTCTGCGGCAGCTACATCATTGTTTATTTGTTTCAGATATTTCAAGAACCATACGGCAGATGAGTAAATTAACCGTAAAATCAATTCAAATTTATTAGGCACAATGATTCCTTTACGTCGGGTGTGGTCAATAAAATCAGGAATCATTTCAGTGGAGTGATAACACACGGTAACAATGATTTCATTATTTGTAATGATACCGATGGGGATAGTGATATAAGGGATGCTTCCCTGTTGTTGCAGGGGGATTCGGATAATGGTCAGTAGCCAGTTGTCTTCCGTATCCGTTCTCGGACGTTCAGCCATATCGGCGATGTCCTCTAAAAAAGCTTCGGGAACTTTTAATTCTTTAGTCAGAAACTCAAAATCACTTTGGTCGGGGCATTCTACATTCACCCAGCAGTTTGGCATCCATTGTGGCTTTTCTACAAAGCCATTCTCACAATAAAGATATTTTCTCATCTTATTGCCTCCTTTCGTTCGTTTATATCCGTTCAGAGGCATTCAGAGTAGTGATTGCCCTGTCGGATCAGTTAATACTATTGCACGTTCGTGGTATTGAATCGTCCATTTTTATTGATTGTTTTTTGTTTTAAGCGGTACAAAAGTACATAAAACCTTTAAAGGACAGACAGAAGTCAGGAGGCTTTTATATTTTTTTTAAGAATATCACCGGAAAGCAATCAGTGCCGGAGCAATGATGGTTTTGTCGCCATAGCGCAGTTCTAACGTACTGTGTTTACCGATTAAGTTCCCTGGCGGAAACTATTGTTGTTAAAACATTTAGCATCCTTTTAATTACATGCAAAATTCACTTAAAAAATCGTTTGTCCAATACCTATTTATGATGAATCTTGTTCTATATAATCCTAATAATTAGGTATTGTGGAAGGTGCTGAAGTCGGTTACCTTTGCAAATGTAATAATTACAATTTAAAAATCAGTTTTAATTTAAAAATAAAAAGAGTATGGAACCAATTATTAATTCACAAGTTCCTGAATTTAAAGTTCAGGCATTCCATAATGGAGAGTTTAAAACCGTAACTAATAAAGATATTGAAGGTAAATGGGCTATTTTCTTCTTCTATCCTGCTGACTTTACGTTTGTATGCCCTACCGAACTTGTAGATATTGCTGAAAAGTATAATCAGTTCAAAGCAATGGGAGTGGAAGTATATTCTGTAAGCACCGATTCACATTTCGTTCATAAAGCATGGCATGATGCGTCTGAAAGTATCCGCAAAATCACTTATCCGATGTTGGCAGATCCTACAGGTGCTTTGTCGCGTGCATTTGGTGTGATGATTGAAGAAGACGGTATGGCTTATCGTGGTACTTTTGTAGTGAATCCCGAAGGCAAGATCAAATTAGCTGAAATTCAGGACAACAGCATCGGGCGTAATGCTGATGAACTTCTTCGTAAGGTAGAAGCTGCCCAGTTTGTAGCCACTCATGATGGTGAGGTTTGTCCTGCTAAATGGAAGAAAGGTGCTGAGACCTTGAAACCGAGTATTGATTTGGTAGGTAAAATTTAAAGTATAGAACTCATGTTAGATAGTGCGATAAAAGATCAGTTAAAAGGTCTTTTTGCCCAATTGGAAGCGCACTATACTTTTGACATCTTTGTCCACCCTCAGCACGAAAGTCGTGCCGAGTTGGTGGACTTGTTGGAAGAAGTGGCTTCCTGTTCGGATAAACTTTCCTGTCGGTTGCAGGATAGTGAAGGGCTGAAGTTTATCCTTTTAAAAGAAGGAAAGGATACGGGAATCACATTTCGTGCCGTACCTGGTGGTCATGAATTTACTTCTTTGTTGATGGCTGTTCTGAATGCTGACGGCAAAGGAAAGAATTTTCCGGACGAGTTTATTACCAGACGTATCAAGGCGTTACGGGGACCGATTAGTTTGACCACCTATTTGTCTCTGACCTGTACCAATTGTCCCGATGTGGTTCAAGCTTTGAATATGATGGTACTTCTGAATGGTCAGATACGCCATGAGGCAGTAGATGGATCTATAAATGAAGAAGAAGTAGAACGGATGAAAGTACAGGCCGTTCCTACTGTATTTGCTGATGGTGAACAGATTCATGTGGGGCGTAGCAGTATGGGGGATCTGTTGGAGAAGCTGGAAGCCCGTTACGGTTCGGTGGAATTGGAAGCTGTTGAGACAAAAGAATATGATGTACTAGTAGCCGGTGCTGGTCCTGCTGGTGCGACAGCTGCTATCTACTCGGCTCGTAAAGGGTTGAAAGTAGCAATAATAGCAGAGCGTATTGGTGGACAAGTCAATGAAACGATGGGGATTGAGAACTTGATATCTGTGCCTCAGACTACCGGTAAACAGTTGGCTCAGGATCTGAAAAAACATTTGGCGGAATATCATATTGATATTTTAGAAAATCGCCGGATAGAGAAAGTGGAAGTGGCAGAGGGCATGAAAGTGTTGTCTGTGAAAGGTGGAGAAACGTATAAGGCTCCCGTATTGATCATTGCTACCGGGGCGAATTGGAGAAAATTGAATGTTCCCGGTGAAGAAAAATACATCGGTCATGGAGTTGCTTTCTGTCCTCATTGTGACGGACCATTTTATAAAGATAAGGAAGTAGCAGTCATAGGTGGTGGAAACTCCGGGGTTGAGGCTGCTATTGATTTGGCGGGAGTCTGTTCCAAAGTGACTGTATTCGAATTCATGGATACTTTGAAAGCGGATACTGTTTTGCAGGAGAAAGCTAAAAGCCTGCCCAATGTGGATATTATTACTAATACTCAAACGGTAGAGGTGTTAGGAAACGGTGATAAAGTGGTGGGGCTTATAAAGAAAGACCGTTCATCCGAAAAAGAAGAGATATTTGCCTTGGATGGTATTTTTGTCCAAATTGGTTTGACTGCCAATAGCGCTTTGTTTAAAGAATTGCTGGAAACGAACCGCATGGGTGAAATTCTGACTGATAAAAATGGCCGGACCTCTGTAAAAGGTATCTATGCTGCCGGAGATGTAACGGATGTTTCCTATAAACAGATAGTTATAGCAATGGGGGAAGGCGCCAAGGCTGCTTTAGCTGCATTCGAAGACCGGATGCGCGGAACGATTTATTAGTGATAAGTGGTTGGTGGTGAATAGTGGGTACATATCGCAATATTTACCACTAATCTTATCACTAAAAAATGCACTCTTTGTATGTATATTGGTGAGAATATGCTTTCTTTGTAGGTGAATCACCGTTTACAGCATTGATATGGCAGAATCGAGACGTACTTCATTGAAAGATTTGGCACAGATATTAGGTGTATCCATACCTACAGTATCCCGTGCCTTGAAAAATAGTCCCGAAATCAGTCGGGAACTTTGTATTAAAGCTCAAAAATTGGCAAAAGAGATGAATTATCACCCCAATCCTTTTGCTATGAGTCTCCGGAAAAATACTCCCCGTACCATTGGAGTAATTGTACCTGATATTGTTACTCATTTCTTTGCGTCTATTTTAAGTGGTATAGAAGATACCGCTATAGCAAACGGCTATTTTGTTATCATCACGACTTCCCATGAGTCATACGACCATGAGAAAAGAAATATTGAGAATTTGGTCAATATGCATGTGGAAGGTATTATAGGTTGTTTATCTCAAGAAACAACAGATTATGCCCATTGGTTGAGTTTGGATGATATGAATATGCCGCTTGTTCTATTTGATCGTGTTTGCATGCCTGACCGTTTTTCTACGGTAGTGGCTGATGGAGTATATTCTGCTCAGATGGCGACACAGCACTTGTTGGATCATGGAAGCAAACGGATTGCTTTTATCGGTGGTGCAAACCATCTGGATATAGTAAGAAAGAGAAAACATGGTTACCTTGAAGCGTTAAGGGAAAATAAGATACCTATTGAGAAAGATTTGGTTGTGTGTCGGAAAATTGATTTTGAAGAAGGGAAAATAGCTACAGAAATTTTATTATCGCTTCCGGAGCCTCCCGATGCAATTCTTGCCATGAATGATACATTGGCATTTGCCGCTATGGAAGTGATTAGAAATCATAATCTTCGTATTCCTCAGGATATAGCGCTTATTGGGTATACAGATGAGCAACATGCCAATTATGTAGTGCCTCGCCTTTCGGCCGTCTCGCATCAGACTTATAAGATGGGGGAAGCCGCATGTCAGATGTTGATTGATAAGATTAAGGGAGATAAAAAAATCAGGCAAATCATTATTCCTACTTGTTTGCAGGTGAGGGAAAGCAGTATAAAAAGGAAGGATTGAGAACCGAAATGTATTTTAAGAAGAGAATAAGGCTGAACTCTTCACAAAGAGCCAACCTTATTTCTTTATATATTGGAGTATTATTGAGTGACCAACGTAATAATGGAACGTGCCGGAATCACAACTTTTTCATGGTTTTTGATGCTTCCCACCGGTAGAAGATTCTCTCCATCTTTATCCGAAGTACGATAGATTTTCCAGTTTTTTATAATTCCGTTACGCTGATAGAAAGTAAACTCTTTATCTTCCGCTGCATAATTAATCATAACGAAAACCTCCTTTCCGTCTGTATTTTGGTATGCTGAACACATTAGTCCGGTTACATCCGTATCGCCTTCAGGAATGATTTTCCCTTGGTTGTCTTTGGCTATAATTGCTTTCCGAACAGCTCCCGGGCGTATAAATCTACTGTAGTTTCCCAAAGCCCACATTAATTTGGAGTCTTTCACCTCACCATTCAGAAAAGTCGGATCACTATACTCACGGATTAATCCGTCTTTATAATCTCCACCGATAGATCGCCACCATTGCCAACTGCGAGCACCTGCATATACAATGTCATGATGAATGATCCGTGCTACATATAATGCTGTCTTCATGGTGAAGTCATATCCTCCGCCTCCGCCGATTTCTTCGTCATTGCCCATGATACAGGTTTCTGTCTGCCAGAAATCCACCTTATACTTGTCTAAAGTATCTTTTAATTGACAACGGATATCGTGTAAATTATTCAGAGGAGTATTAGTCCAATAACTATGCCCTACCATCAGCCGGGGAACATTGGGAGTATCACCCAGATAGGTGGCTGTACTGTCCGGATTAAAGAAAGACTGGATTTGATACCCCCGTTCCCAATTAGTCATGTGAGTATCGAACATACAACGATAGTCAGAGGACTCATTGACTAGAATCTGTGTGTCAATTTGGTTATTTACGAACTCTTTACTGATGAGGCGTATGGCACGGGCTATTTCGCGGTTGGTAGCCGGTGTACCTTCTTGTTTGGGGCCAATCCAGTTCCAATGCCCATCGGGTTCATTGAATGGACAGAGGTAATTGAACTTGATTCCATCGTGTTTCTCCACCCCTTTTATGACATTGGCAAGAAAACGGGCAAAATTCTTATAATGCTCTTCCTTTAAGTTTAAGGTTCCTCCACGGCCTGTGTTGGTGGCAAGACCGTTTTGTGTGAAATATACGGGAGGTGAATTAAGAAATGCCAAAAATTTGTTTACACCCCGTTCTTTTGCCAGACGCAGGAAGTTGCGCTGCCCTTGTTGTTTATTCCAATTATAGTTACCATCTGCCTGAAGGAAACATTCGGCACGCATCCAGGGAGAGGCTATCTGGCTGGCTTCTCCTTGTTCCGCACTTCCGGCTCCTACATTAAAACGCCATAAAGACAGACCGATTCCTTTAGGTTGTCCGTTTTCATGGTTTTCCGTACTGAACAGCCAGTCGGCTACTTGGTTTTGTTTTTCTTGCGGCCATAAGCCGATAAATTGCATGCTCCAACAGTCTGATGCTCCGAAATAGTCCATGGTTTGACAGGGTTGGTCTGTTTCTATTTCAAAGTGAATGGCAGGATGTTGAGCAAACAGGTTTGCTGTTGCAAATAAAGAGAATAATAATGCTTTGTATTTCATAAAGTTGAGGGATTATTTCAGATTATAAATGACAGTTGTAACACTTTCCGAAGGCACAATTACTTGTTGGTCTGCCGTGACGTGTACCTCTTGCAAATTTTTGTTATTTGTTGTTGTATAAGTAGTGATGGAGCTTATTTCACTTACCCATTCTTTATGAATTTCGTTTAGCCGGACTCCTTTTTCTGATAGATTGGTATAAACAGCAACAATTTTATCTTTTTTCGGTGAAATCCATGCTGACCCGAAGAAACTGGATGATTCATTCATGTTAAGCATGATACGGCGATAACCCGGTCGGATGAATAGGCTGTAGTTACCTAATACCCAAAGTGTGGGAGTAGCTTTATAAGTGCCTTCTTTCTCTATATCCCCATAAACTCCATCGGAGGGTTCCAGTGAAATCAGTAAGAAGCGGTTTTTGTGTCCCCAGCGGGGGAGATCCATTGAGGTCCAGTAACTCCAGGAGGAAACTCCTGCTATAGTTAGGTCATTGTGTATTACTTTTGACATATAAAGTGCAATGTCCATTTCGGTTGCTTGGTCATAGCCTATAAACTCGGAAGAGCTGTATCCGTCGCCTAACATACTCCACTCACTTTGCCATATTTCTACATCATATTGTTGGGCTGCTTGGGCCAGTTGTTTCCGGACATTACGCATACCATCCCATGTGCCATCTGTCCAGTAGCTGTGGCCGCAGATAAGTTTCTTTACATGAGTCAGGTTGCCTATATAGGTGGAAGTTCCAGGTGTGAAAAATGCTGAAAGTACGTTACTATGGGCGGCATCATTCTTAAATTTGTAGAGATATTCATAATCTCCAGATTCCCCTGGAAGAATATCAATAGAAAGACCGGCAGAAGTGATGGCGGTATCCAATTCACGTATAAGTCTGGCTACTTCATCATTAGTCCATCCGCTGCCTTCCTGGCCGCTGTCCCAATTATATTGGGGTTCGTTAACTGGTGAGATATGTGTCACTGGATATCCTTCGTTTACATAGTATTTTGCTACATCTGACATGTATCTGGCAAAGTCCGTATAACATTCATCCTTCAAATTAGAAACTCCTCCGCTATTGGAGAATCCTTTTCCGTTGGAGGTATATTGTACAGGAGGGGTATTGCTGAAAAGTACTATACTCTGACAACCAAACTCTTTGGCGCGCTGCAAGAAGTAGCGCTGCCCTTTACAGCGTGTCCAGTCTAATGTTAAGTCATCAGTCAGATAAGATTCTGCTCTGCGTGATTTGTCTTCTATTCCACTTGCTTCACCTTGTTCTGCACTGCCACCACCTAGATTCACACGCCACATGGAGAGTCCTATACCTTTAGGTTGTCCTGATTGTATTTCAGAAGAGAATAGCAGTTCACTGATTTTGTCACGATTCGTTATCCAGCTTTTTCCTACGAAGGCAGGTGCCCAACAATCTGATGCGCCAAATCCTGTCAGAGTCTGAAAAGATTGTCCGGCATCTATGGTTACTGTTTTTTCTACGTTTATGCTGCTGTCCGGTTGCCCCGATGTATCCGGTGTTTGGGGAGAATCGTCACTGCAGGCTACAGTAGAAAAGAACAGTGGAAGAGTAAAAATATATTTTAGTTTCATTGTTTTAGATGGATTAAAAAATAGTCGCGGATAATCCTAGCAAACTATCCGCGACAGAATATAAAGACCTATTGAATGTTTAATTCCTGTAACAATCTGTTCTTTTTGGAAAATGATTAATTCCAGCCCGGATTTTGGGTGATAGAACCATTAGACATTGTAATCTCATATAAAGGTATCGGGAATACCATATCCCGGTTTTCGTTGAAGCTGATTCCTTTATCACTTGCCTCACCTTGATTTTCCCATTCGTAAATGTCGCGGGTAGTGGGATCTGTATTGTATTTTACAAATGTACCGTTTGCTCCCATCAGGTTACAAATCATTTTCTTGCCATTGTCATCTGTCCAACGGCGGATATCATAGATTCTGTTTTGTTCCCATGCCAGTTCCAAACGACGTTCTAGCCGGATAGCTTTGCGAAGCTCGTTCCCACTGGATGTGACAGCAGGTAATTTTACACGATTCCGTACCTCATTAAGGTAGGTACGTGCTGTACCATCTTCGCCCAATTCGTTGCAGGCTTCAGCATACATCAACAATACATCTGCATAGCGTAAGATACGATGATCTAATGGAATTTTGTCGATATTGTATACTTCCGGACGTTTTTCAATAGGTACAAAATACTTCCGGACAATACGTGCTGATTTATGTTGTGACGGATCTATAATATAACATTCGGGATCCCAACCGTACTTTTCGATATAATCTTTATAATTGGCGATTTTTGTGTTGTTTTCAACGAACTTGTCGAAGTTATTCTCTCCGGCAATTTCTGTACAACCGGTTTTAATGATAGTCCAACTTAAACGTTCTGTATCTCCTGCATCGATGTAGGCTTGTTCAAGGTTAGCGGTTGGCTGTCCCCAAGACCATCCGT
>ENA-OPGG01000081-OPGG01000081.1-human-gut-metagenome-genome-assembly--contig:-NODE-81-length-14925-cov-2.843847_pt1 | contig 14925 bp, 10 predicted proteins | sample MGYA00241643_ERZ501583 | MGnify/ENA primary metagenome ERZ501583 (study PRJEB25962, sample SAMEA2042386) | human gut metagenome | biome: human gut; feature: human-associated habitat; material: faeces...
CGACAAGGTGCTGACCACCCACTGCGCTAGGCATCACCATTTATCCTACACACTGAAAATAAGCAGTTTATAAGAATATATTTTTTAACAGGTAACGATTTAGAAACGAGCGAAGTTCTATATTTTTCTTGTTTTGCATTAAAACAAAAGAACGCTCTATTAAATGCAAAAATACAGAGTATTTCTATAATTGCCAAAACAATTGTTAGGGAAAAAGGAATAGCAAACAAGCTTTTCAAACGAAGAACAATACTGTGCATATTAGTTTTTAAATCATCCCTTGCCTTTGGAGAAAAGCTAGATGGACTGCAAAATATGGATAATGTCCAGTGTCTACTTTCTCTATCATTGCAGAATTTTGGTAAAATCGTTTATTGCTTTGACTTCTTATTTTCGATTATCGCTCCAAATCTATTGCAATACCAACAAATTTAAGTGAGTCTAGTAATTAAGTCATTTATCAATACATGGAAAGAAATGTATCCATCTTGGATTTTTTGTTTACTGTGCATTGTGATTGCACAGAATTGCGCTATCTTTACAAAAGATTATAAACCAATTGATTTTTAGAACATGGTTAATATATGCAATAGTGAACAGCATGTTGTTTTGATGAGGATTTTGGATGCTCGTAACAGACCGTCCATAACCCCAGATATGCCCCTTTGGAAACTTAAATTAACCGAGGAAGAATATACAAACTTAAAGGAGACTCTTGTCCAAAATGCGTATCGATTAGAAGATTTTGGAATAGAGGCGGCCTTGTGTTACGCTGAATGGTGGAGAAGAGACTATAATGGAGGAATTCCTTCCAGAGAAGATGTTGCAGTCGGATTAGGACTGCCTCATTATTGTTGGGAGCAACTATATAAAGCTGCACGTCATGGGCTTAAAAGTCATGGATTTGCATTTATTCACTCTCTCAAGGGGAATGAATATTTTAGAACTTTACTAAATCAAGGAGGTCTTCCTGTAAATTACATAAAGAACGGAACTAATCTTAGCGGGTTTTCACGTTTTCTCATTGGATTGGTTGAAGAATTGTCTTCAATAAATATTGATTGGGATGATAATAATATAGATTTAATCAAGAATTTTAATTGTATAGCTTATCTTGGGAAAGCGTTCAAAAATGACAATATTTACGATGTTTCATTACAGATTGCTCATGCAATCATATCCGAAGAAGACCGCTGGCTACCATATGATGATACGGATTCCTCTTTGTCGGAACTGACTAAATCCTTAAAAAGAGAATACCGGCGAGTTAAGAGTGAACATAGAACCAAACCACTTTCTCTAAGTTGGAAACTTCGTTTGACCTCAAGTAAAACTGCAAATCTTTTTGTCAATTTAAATATAGTAAAAGAGATTTCATCAAAATCTATTGAAGGTCTAAACTATCAATCGTGCTACACCTTCGATGTGTTTGTCTCTGGTATACTTGTTGGAAAATATGTAAGAAAATCCCTAGTTAAAGATGACAAAGGAGAGGTTATCGGTGCGATATATTCTCGTATAACTGTTGGCGTAGCAAATGATATAAAGTGGAGTGGAGAACCTGTAGTTGAAGTTAAGATCAGGTGTGACAACGATGACAGATTGTTTCCAACTTTATGTGGTAGTTATCCTCCGAATTTTGAATGCCCTCAGGTTTTCCAAATGCTTGATGATAATGTATATTCTTTGAAATCGACAGCGAATGCTGAAAATAATATAGCTGTTTTCTCTACTAATTGGAAGTGTGATGGTAGTCACAATCTATTACTAAATGGAGAACTTTATTCGGCGATTAAGTTTACTGATAAAGTAGATTTACACAATTGCATGTCGAATGAGGATATAACCATAACCAATGAGTTCACGCCTTATAGCGCTGAATTCAGAGGTACATATATACAATGGGTAGAGCAATCCAATTTTAAGTTATTGACTCGCATTCCAGTAATAAGCGTTTTTGACCAAACTGGCACTAGAGTCGGGAATATCAAGCCTAAATATCGTGTTCATAATAGTAAGGCTGAGTGGCGGAATTTGTCCAATTCATGCCTTTTGCCATTTGGGCTTGTTGATATCAAGGTTGAATTTCCTGACAATAAATACGTGATGGAAACATTTTATTTCATAGACGATATGACATTTGTCTCTCGCAACGAAACAATGTTTTCCACAGAGCTACACCTATATTCTCGCCATGTTATCTCTGCAAAAGTTGATGAATGCGAAAACTTATCTGTTGAAATGACGGATAAAAATACCTGGAGGATTTCCAGAGATGCCTGTGCTTCTAAATATTCTCCTACGTGTAATTTGAAAATAATTGCCGAGAATAATCCTCCTTTGAAAGTATCTGTTGTAGCACCGTTTGAGGGTATAGTAATATCTGATTTGGAAGGGAAAATTGTGCCATCGGGAAAAATCATATCTTATGATAACCTGAGATATTTTAATATAATCAGTCATGGACAGTCTGGTATGATAGATGTAACTTACAAATCTGATAAAATAAAGGATGACAATACAATCAAGCATCTTAAGAGTCCAGTAATTGAAGGTATAGTTCCATTATCCGATTATCGTGATTTGTTTGCAAGAATGTTTCAATTATATGGTGCAAATACTTTTGACCGTAGTAGTTCCATAGAACTAAAAATATGTGACAAACGCATCTATATAAGAAAATTTGTTCTTGATAGTGAGTTGAGTTCAGATAAAATTCGAATCACAGATTATACCAGCGAAGACACTTCCGATTTCATATATGACGGTGATGTATATGCATTGCCGGTTTCAGAAAATATAAAACCAGCTGAATTAGTGCAGATAAAGCTTGAGCCGTATAATCGACAAATGAACTTGTTTACAATTCCTGATGAGCTTTTGAATTCGGAAGCAATTCTTTTCTCTGGTCCCGAAAGTTCGCGCAGGCTTGTTCCTAAGTATTACAATTTTGAACAAGAAGATTACAGTTCGGAAGTACGTGGAGAGATGTCTGCTGCTAACACAATACTTTGGAGTGAAAGGCTTTGCAAGGATGATGTTTTTGCCGGCGAGTATTGGGCAAAGACAGTAAAAGCATTCCGTATTATTTCAGAATTTAATCTTCCATTTACCACATATAATGCTTTCAAAGCTATTGGTTGTGAACCTAAATTATTGGTTAACTTAATATTAGCTTGTTGGATTAATGGCGCTTCCGATGTTCTCATTCAAGAAATTGACCGTTTTGAAGATGAATTAAACATTGCAGTACATTGGATTCCGCACACTGTGTGGGGAGAATGTATTGAGAGTTTCATACGTTCGCTTCCTCCAACACTCATTAATATAATGAATACAAAATTAGGTGAGATTACAGAACTGATAAATGCACTTTTCAACGCTACACTATCTGCAGAAGTTGCGTCTGAACTTACCCAATATGTTGCGGGAGGGAATATCGGAAATGCCAGGATTTTCTCAAGAGCGGACATAAATCAATTTAAATCAAAAATACATGGGTGTACAGATAACAATATAGACCTACCTCTAACCCGATTTGTACTTCAAAATAAATATTATGTAGATCAAGAGATGCACAAGTCCTATCGTGTAATGATTGAGTCCGCAATGTGTGCTGCGGAAAACTTCGCACAAGTAAAAAATCGCACAAATCTTTTTTTATTGGAAAGTCGAGACTATGCTCGTATCATTAATTTTTACCGAAAATACTTTAAAGAAACCTACAGTGAGATATTCATTGGGACAGTAAAACAAATTGTAAACAAATGAATATGAATTATTTTTCATTCTACAATAAGGCCAAGGAATTATTAATAGATTCTCTTGCCTCTCTTTGGTTCAAGGGTCAAGCCCAAGAACAAGAATATATCAAGAGGATTTTGACTAAGGATGAGCCTCTTTTTGCAGAACCTGTATTCCAATCAATATTCCCTTGGGAGGAGAGTGCCGACAGTTTTGAGGAACATTCTTCTAAACTCAGATTGTTAACTCCTTCATTTGTTAATGCACTGAGTAGCGAAGAAGTTGACAAGGATTTGAGATTTCCATTAGACAGGCATCCTTATAAGCATCAAACAGAAAGCTGGAGAACTATGCTTTCTTCTCGACCACAAACCATTGTCGTGACTACCGGAACAGGATCAGGTAAAACAGAGTGTTTTATGATACCAGTGTTGCAAGATTTGGCTAAAACCAATGAAAAAAATTGTGTTCAGGCCATATTCCTTTATCCTTTGAATGCACTGATGAAAAGCCAACAGAAACGTATTCATGCTTGGTGCAAAGCTCTTCCCGAAAAGGTTACCTATGCGATATATAATGGAGAGACCGACAAAGAAAATCGGTCTGACAGATATACTGCATCTCATTATCCACAGCTCGTAACAAGGCCTCAAATAAGGAAAACTCCGCCTCAGATTCTCTTTACTAATCCAACTATGCTCAACTATATGTTGGTACGAGCAGAAGACCGTGAAATCTTGGAAAAATCCAAAGGGAAGCTCAAATGGATTCTTTTAGATGAAGCACATACTTATACTGGCTCTTCAGCCGCTGAATTATCATTGCAAATCCGTCGTGTACTAGATGCTTTTGGCGTAACTATTGATCAAGTGAATTTTGCTGTAACATCAGCGACTATCAGGGATGAAAGTGACCCCAAAACGACGATCAAGCTAAAAACTTTTGTGTCTCAACTCACTGGAAAACCATTTGAAGATATAAAAATAATTAGTGGCAAGCGCATTATTCCAGAACTAAACAAGGGAATTGCAGAAGATCAATTGTCCAAAATAAACAAAAAGTTTAGTATCGAATTGAGTTATTCTGATATTGAGAAGTTGAGAAAAAAGCTTAACTCTTCGCCGGTATTGAAAGCAAAGGAAATCGGTCGTATGCTTGATAAAGGAATTGGGAAAAATGTGGATACCTCATTGGAAATAATAGATGCTCTCGGGGAAAAAGTGAAAGGTATAAACAACGGAGGCGGCCTTGGAGCTTTATTGCCAACACGTGCTCATTTATTTGTTAGATCGATAAGTGGAGTGTATGTTTGCACCAATCCCGATTGTCAGCGTCATAAGGAATATAGATTGTCGATAGGAAGTCTGACAACATATCAAAATATGAATTGTCCAGTTTGTAAATCAAAGATGCTGGAACTTGCTACATGTTCGTCTTGCGGCTCTCCCATTATAGTGGGTGAAACAAGCACAACTAAGGGATTTAGGATGCACACCAATGTAATTGATCTTGACAAGAGTCTTTTCTATGAGCAAAAGGAAGATCTCATTGATTTGGAAGATATGGGAAATATAGAAGATGTTGAGCAAAATGAGGCGGATGGCTTTTCTCGCTTCTTTTTCGCCATTCCGAAGAAAGCATGTCTAAGGAAAAATGCGAATAGAACATATCACATCTTCAATCATCGGAATGGTAAAATAGAACTAGTCCCTGAAGACAATAGAAGCAACAAGTGTTTTACTTCTTTAAAAAGTGAAGAAAGTATTCCTGTAATATATCAATCTCTTCGACACTCAGGAGATAATCACGTTCTTTGTCCTCATTGTGGCAATAATCTCAGCGAGTTTAAAAACCTTGATTATCTCAGAATAAGTGCTACTCAAATTGGACGTACTTTAGCAACATTGCTTCTTGATAATGCTGAACCCATTGACAGTAATGACGCAGACGTTGTATATGAAGGCCGAAAGTATATAACATTTACCGATAGCCGTCAAGGGTCTGCACGTTCTGCGATGGGACTTAATCAGGATGTAGAACGTTCATGGATTCGAGCTTCCATTTTTCATAAACTTGCCGACATGCGTTTGAATGATGTGAAACCTGGTGGTCTGACTCCTGATGAGGAAGCAGAATACAATGCATATCTGAGTATTCGGGAACATCTTCCGACCTTACTTTTTGAAAAATTTAAACGACTTGAAGAAAAAAAGAATGGCACACCAGTAATCCCCAATCCAGAGGAGGTGTCATGGGGGCAAATAAGCCAGTCTCTTGAAAATGACTCAAATTTCAAGAAGTTGTATGAACATGTTGATAAAGCACGTGGCAGAAAAAATTTCAAGAATGCAACGGACTATCTGAAAGCACTTCTTGTCGACCAATTCGGATGGATTCCTAAACGGGCGAACTCATTGGAAACGATGGGATTCGTACGTCTTGTCTATCCAGCACTTAAAAATGCGAAATGCCCAGCACTCATTCAGAAAAGATGTACAGACACCGACTGGCAGAATTTTCTCAAGATTTGTATGGATTATGTCATTCGTGGAGGTCGTCATTATATGCTTTCTGGAGCTTATAAAGATTACCTTACACAAAATAAGTACTGTTCTCCTATATATCCTTCAAATTCAGAACTGAGGAAGAATGGGAGCCCTGTATCGAAATGGTTTAAAGTCAATGTAAGTTCAAAAGGGATTAATGAGAATCAGAATAGACTCGTTCTTCTTCTATGTGCAGTTCTAGGTTATGATGATATTTCTCAAATCAATCAGATAAAGATTGCTGACATCAACTCAATGCTTGATGCCGCATGGGATTTTCTGAGACAAAATGTTCTTGAAGCAACAGATGTAGAAAATCAAGGATATATGCTCGATCTCATGGGGGATAAAGTTAAGCTGCAACTTATCGAAAAAGGTTATCTCTGTCCTGTTGACAATGTTATTATAGATGCACCGTTCTGTGGCTATAGCCCAAGAATGAACGGTTACATCGGTCGTGAAAATTTCGATAGATTCAAAATCAAGACGGAGTTTGTAAATCCGCTTTTCCCATTCAAGTCTGCGGATCAGACAGAAAAGAATGTCATGGAATGGATTGAGAAGAACTTCTTTGAACAAAAGGCTGCTGGTGTGTTCGGGGTTATGAACTCCAGAGTATTTGCTTCAAAACCGATTTCACTACTGTCCCGTAAAAGCGGGCAAGTCGGTCTTTGAAATAGTTGAAACATAGTCTATTAGAAGTAATTTTTCATGTGCGACGATTTGAATTTGTAATTTTGCAGCCCATAAAGGGACTGCTCTATGAACAAAGACAAATATGTATTCGCTCAATTGGTTGAATTTCTCGACAACAACAAGTTCCGTCACCTGGTTGACAAGTATGATGGGAACAGGTATGTCAAGAACTTCACCTGCTGGAATCAGCTCATGGCACTCATGTTCGGACAACTCTGTAACCGTGAGAGCCTGCGTGATGTTGTCGTTGCATTGGAGACTCACCAATCCAAATGTTATCACCTTGGAATGGGGCGTAATCCAATAGCGAAAACGACATTTGCCACAGCGAATCAGAATCGTGACTACAGGATCTTTGAAGACTTTGCCTTCTTCATGATGGAACAGGCTCGCAAGAAACGAGCAACCGACATCTTCAAGCTGAAGGGGAATGTTTATGCATTTGATTCAACAACGATTCCGCTCTGCTTGTCAGTATTCTGGTGGGCAAAGTTCCGCAAGAAGAAAGGAGGCGTTAAGGCGCATGTCCTTTATGATCTGGAGTCCCAGGTTTCTGCTTTCTTCCATATTACGACTGCATCGGTACACGATTCAAAGGCAATGAAGGAGATTCCCTATGAATCAGGTTCTTACTACGTATTTGACCGTGGTTACAATGCATTCAAGGAACTCTACAAGATTTGTCTTAATGAATCATACTTCGTGGTTCGGGCGAAGAAGAACTTACAGTACAAGTGTACGAAATGGAAACGTAGATTGCCTAAGAATGTGCTTTCTGATTCCGTTATTGAACTCACGGATGTGAACACACAGAAGAAGTTTCCTGAGAGGCTGCGACTTGTGAGATTTCACGATGACGAGCAAGACAGAGACTTCGCATTTTTGACGAATGCATTCCATCTTACCGCTCTCGAAATTGCTAATCTCTACAAGAACCGATGGCAGATTGAGTTGTTCTTCAAGTGGCTCAAGCAGCACCTCAAGATTAAGAAATTCTGGGGCACTACAGAGAACGCTGTCAGAATACAAATTTGCTCTGCAATCATAACTTATTGCCTTGTCGCCATCGTCCAACACGACATGCGACTAAAGCGGTCAACTTATGAGGTCCTGCAGATTTTGAGCATCTCACTAACGGATAAGACTCCACTGAGAGATCTCTTCGAAAAGACTAATTTCAACGATGTCAAAGAACTCGATTATCCCCTCTTGGAGGGACTATTTGATTAATATTAACTTCGTCCCAATTTTAACGGGACACTAATGATATATTTTTAATCTCTGTTACTATCTCTTCTTTAAGAGAAATGTGTTTTACTGTATTATCGGACATCAATGCATAAAATTGGCTCATGTTATTTCTCGTTAATTATTAAACCCATATAATCTGTCACTTCAATAAACTTTTTAATCTCATTCTTATTTCTGATACATTTTCCAGAAATTAGTATGTAGGTATTTTCTTCTGTATATACTTCATAATAACGATACCCCCATATTGAACAAAGTAAATTGTAGTTATTGTTATTGTAACTTGCAATCGCGATAAAGCAGCATTGAAGTATTATGCAAACAAATAATACCATAAAATCAAGTTTGTCGGCAAATATTGTTAACCAAGGGATTATAGATGAAATTATTTGCTCCGCACTGTTCAGAGATAAATTTGAATAAGATTTCACTTGAATGGTTTTTCCTTCCTTGTGTTTGTTGGATTTTCTATAAAGAAAAATTTTAATACCGATAAGGCATATCAACATAAATCCGAAACTAATATTGATGCCCCACCATTCAAAACTAGTAGGAAATATCTTATTTTCTAGCATATCATCCCATAGTTGAAAATAATTCGTGCTATCCTTAATAACACCTATTAATCCCAGTGACAAGAATGTTGGTGCTGTTACCGTGGCAGTGAACAAAAATTTAGAAATAAAACTTACCATCAGAAAATTATTTTAAAGATGAAAATAATTTATTTATCTCTTCTTCTGTCTCGAATATGGGGGTTGCGCCGTATTCGCCATTGAGGTAACTGTTTTGAAGCATTTTATCAAAACGCACATTATATAAATTATCCATTCGTCCAAATGAACTGATACCGTTATTGTCTTTTTTCATCAACCATATTTCATCTCTCCTGAATATCTTTTGATCCATTAAAGAGCTTTCATGAGTGGTAAAAATCAGTTGACTAGAAACATCTTTTGAATGCTTATAAAACAATAAAATTATTTGCTTAATAAGTGATGGATGTAAGCTACGTTCCATTTCATCAACAATAAAGACTTTTCCTCCTTGAATCAAGTCCAAGATAAGTGGAATATAATCGAATAAACGTTTTGTACCATCACTCTCATCGCCAAGCGAAAAAAGTTCAATGTCAGCTTCATCCATTTTTTTATGCACAGTCATCAATTTCTTAGCCCTAATTTCACCATCAATCAAGTTAATTAAATACAGGTTATCGTCAAATCTTAATGCTCCAAATGCTTCATCAGTATTGGATTTTGATAAATCTGTTTTGATTGCACGTTGTAAATCGTGTGGAATTCCAAGTTTTTCAAATTGAACATCTATTAATTTCACACCATCAACGCCCGTATTGAAGTATCTTAATAGTGCCCCAAAACCACGTTTTAAGTCGTTATCATCAGCCGCTTTAAGTAATACACCTTGTTTGTATGGTGTGTCGGGAAATATAATTTTAAGGGAATTTACAAACCAGTCGATAACTGCATCTAAATCTTTTATATTTGATACATTTTCATGAATGTTACGACTCATAACTTCGTGGAGGAATAATTGCTTTTGTGGCGTTGCTTTTGCTAGAAAAGAAAGGAATTGTGATTCTTCTTCTTTGGGGTTAAGCTTAAGTAGATATGAAATTTCAAATTCAGACTTTTTTGTTTCTCTTTGAAAAATAACACAGTCGCTGTTTTTGTTTATTTGTTTAAGCCATTCTGAACTTATTTGTTCAGAATTGTAACTAAATCCGTATTCATATTTTTTGTTACCACATAGTATGTGATAAATAATAGTGGTATCTCTTTTTTTATTTTCGGAACTCAAGCGAAATGGGTAAAAATCTATCAAATCATCTGTTCTCGTGCCCCTTAGAACAAGCCTTTTCCCTAACTCAATCGCTTTTACGAAATTGCTCTTTCCACCTGCATTCGCTCCAAACATTGCAGCAGACTTTAATACCCATTGTCCTTTAATGGGTTCCGTTTTATGTTCCTTTTTCAAAGTGCCTTTATTAGGTAGAAGAGAGAAGGTTTCTCTGTTCCTAAAAGAGAGAAAGTTCTCAACTATAAATTGCTGTAACATATACTATCTCATTGATTATATAATAAATCGGTGCAAATTTAGAGATTTTTTCTCAGCAAAACAAATGTATATGCCAATAAATGCCAAATATCTATATTGTAAATGTGAATTTTTCACATGTTGTTTGTTTGTAAGAGAAAAAGTCCATATCTTTGCTGTGTGAATTCGAAATTAAGACCCTGGCGAAGGACCAGAGAATTCGCGCTAATTGATATGTATAGAATATTTATATCACACTCGTGGGCATATTCTTCAGATTATGACAAAATTGAATCATTCTTGCGTTAGGAAGGTATCGTCTTTTACAACCATTCAGTTCCTAAAAATGATCCTATTCACACAAATGGCACAGACAAACAATTATCTGATGCAATAGAGGCAAAGGTAAAGGGGTGCAGTTGCATTATCATTCTTGCAGGAGTTTATGCCACTTATAGCAAATGGATTAATAAAGAGATTGAAATGGCAAAGAAGTACAACAAACCTATCATTGCTGTTCAGCCATGGGGAGCAGAACGCACATCCTCTATCGTAAAAAATGCAGCAGATGTTATCGTTGGCTGGAATGCAAAATCTGTTGCCAATGCTGTCCGTAACTACGCCATTTATCAATCACTATAACTATTTGTTACATGAAAAAGGCATTGTTGATTGGGATTAATGATTATCCCGAAGGAAATGAATTGACAGGGTGTATTGAGGACATCAATAGCGTTAAAGCTGCAATTGAACGACATGGTGACGGATCTCCTAACTTTGGCGTAAAAATGATGCCAAATGTACAGACTTCAGGAGAAGTGATGGATGCTATTCGTAAACTTTTTGCAGGAAATGATGATACTGCTCTCTTTTATTTTTCTGGGCATGGCTATATGAATAGCACTGGTGCAGAAATTGTTATGCCTCAAGATATAGCTACCCCTGGTCAATATTATACGGGGATACAGATGTCAACAATAATGAGTATTGTTAACACTTCCAAGGTTCGCAACAAGATTATCATTTTGGATTGTTGTCACTCAGGCAATATCGGGAAATACGAACTTCAGGATGTAGGTAGCATTTTAAATACAGGAGTTTCAGTCTTAACAGCTTGTCGTGAAGACGAAGTTGCTATGGAAGCTGGTGGTCATGGTCTTTTTACAGAATTATTATGTACTGCGCTAAATGGCGGAGCATCGGATTATTGCGGTAACATTACTATTGGCGGTGTATATGCATATATCGATCGCTCTTTTGGACCTTGGGATCAAAGACCTGTATTCAAGACTAATGTTACGGAATTTGCTCCATTACGTACAGTTACGCCACAGGTATCATTGTCAATTATTCGCGAATTAACAAACCTGTTTACAAATCCCAATAACGATTTAGCTCTAGACCCATCTTTTGAGGATACGAACGACCCATCTGTAAATCATGAATATATTCTCCCTTATGCAGATGCGAACAACGTTAGAAAATTCAAATTACTTCAAAAGTTGCAGAGTATAGGGTTTGTAAAACCTATAAATGAGGAGTTCATAGTACCGGATGTCAGTTGACAGAGTTGGGAAAGTATTATTGGCGATTAGTAAATGAAGGAAGAATCTAATATGAAGTATTTTAGCGAGGCGTATTTTCGTAACATAGCATATAGCACTCCCCTTTACGAGCAACGTACATATAGCGATAATCTTCAAGGAGCATCTCTATATAAACAGTTTGATATATTCCTTTCATACAATATTTCTGATTTGAATGTTGTAAAAGGTATATATTACACTTTGTCGAAAATGGGGTTACAAGTATATCTTGACTGCATTGTTGATGTTGACTTGAAAAGGAATGAAACAAATAAAGATACAGCAAAAAGGTTGCAGAAAAGATTAATGAGCAGTAAATCTTTAATTTATGCTCAATCACCAGAAGCTGGAAGAAGTAATTGGATGCCATGGGAATTAGGTGTCGTGGATGGACATACTGGTAAATGTATGATCATGCCTGTTACAAAAGATGCGCAACATGCAAGTCCTCAACGGGAGTATTTACTTCTCTATCCATATATTATGCCTTATGGTATTGAAGGACAGATGAGAGTCTTCACAGAGTCATATCCTTATAGTGGAGAAGATCTTAGTTCATATATACGGAAATAACTCATAATATTAAGCAGTGCATTCTCGGCTGCATAATTCGAGATTGACCTAAAAAGAAGATTATGGCAACAAATCCACCGTCAGGAGACGGACATCGCAATGGTGCAGTAAGAAATCGTTCACAGGTTTATAATCCCAAAACTGAACAATGGGTAAAAAGGGATAAAGATACTGGGCGTTTTATGGATGTCAAACAAGATGGTACACCGTTTAAAGGTGTGCGAAAAGAAAAGTGAGTTAAAACGAGGGCAAGAGTATAACTTGCCCTCGTTTATGCTTACATCGGTTTTATCATTGATTCAATAAATGAGATTTCTTCGTCTGTAAGATTGTATTTGACATACAGTTGTTTGTCAATTTGAACAGATGAAAGCGACCAATCAATATCGCTTTCCTTCGAGAAGTCCTGCGTCGGGACAAAACGGAATGTTTTGGCCGTAGCATCTTGACTTGACTTCGCTTGACAGTGCATGAACCTCGCAAAGCGAGATTTGAGATATAGGCAAATATTTACGCACTCATCATACGAAACATTGGAATCTGCGAATATGCAAAGGTAAGATTCTGTACAAATTTCGTTAGGCTTTCCAACAAACGCATTAAGATTGTCATCATTAGCCTCTGTGCCAATGTTGTTTGCTCGAGGAATGATTACTTTGAATCTATCAATCCAGTTAGTGTGCAAAGGAACAAGATTACGTTCCACATACCCTTTTTTGAGACCTTTACCAATACAGACAACAGGAGTTGTCAGCCCATCAGATGTTTCATGAAAATTGGGATCGCTCACGAAATAACCACGCAAGCCAAATGGTCTCAATGGTGATACAAATGATTGGATGTATTCACTACTCTGTTCCGTTACTTTGGTGATGATTGAAATACTTCTACCATCTCGGATAAAAATATCAGAGGTATTCTGAGCAAGGCTTCTTTGAGAAGCATATACGCCAGTTTCTGTATGAGAAATTATGGTAGGTGCGGTTTTTATGTTATCATATTTTGCGTCCATTAGGAAATAGCATAATCCACCTTTGATCCCACATTACTGAAAAGGTCTGATGCTTTCGGATAATCGTGCAAGCTGCGAATAGTTTTGTCTGATAGCATATCTGCACGAAAGTCATCAAGCCCTCGTCCTCCTGCATACCAACGAGCAGGCATAATCATTGAAATAAAATTGGGTTGAACTTTTTTAGCTATAGAAACAAAATACTGATAAACTGGCACAGAACTTGCTTGTGCGCCTCCATCCATAACTTGATACGGTGGATTTCCCACTATCGCATTGAATTTCATATTCTTTATTCCTGTTCTTTCTGAAACGAATTTATCAACCTGCTTGATAAAGTGTTCAGGTTTGTTTTTAATTTGATTGATTAAATCCTCAAAGTATCTGGTGTTTACCTTAGCCTTGCGGAAGCCTATCAAGGTTCGTTTGGTGATGCTCTTTGCCATGGGAGTTTTGCAGATGACAAAGATGTTTTCTGCGACAACCTTGTCCCAGATTTGTTGTTCGTCTTCGATACTTGACACCGAAAATAAAGAGTTCTTTACTCGTGTACGGTAAATGCTGTATGCCATATAGAGGGGATATAATCCCGATTTTGAGTTGATTTCAAGAATACGAGAATCCTCGGCAAATACATTGGCGGTCACTTCACCCTTGTCAATGAAACGAGGTTCGGACAGTGTGGTTTCATACCCTTGTTCAAAGAAGTTATATCCACCCAAACAGTCGCCAAGGTGCATATTCACCACACGCCAAGGAGTAAGCACCGTTTCCTTATCCGGATTACGGAATGTACTGAAAATATCCGTTATGCGCTCGATGCGTTCCTCCACGCTGAGTTTGTCGGCAGCACGAGCCATAGCCCGGATACGCTTTCCGGCTGCACAGAATATCTCCGGGTCATAGTATTTCTTGATGTTGTTGAATTTCTGTTTGGTAACACCCTTAGGCATAAATTCTTCCCACGATTGAGGGTCGATGAGCGAAGCGAAGTTGTCAATGGTGATTTCTTGAGACTCGTCTTTCAACTCTGCTCCATAAATCAGCAAAGGCATACGGATGGATATACCCCGAAGAATGGAAATAGCGGCTTCCCGATTGTTCTTTTTCTTCTTCAGTTCTTCCAGTCGTTGTTTCTCCTCCTCTGTCAAAGGCTGTTTGTCCTTACCTTTCTTCTTGGATTTCTTTTCAAGACTTTCAAGTTCCTCGTATTGCTCATCAGTCAGCCCCTGATTGTTGATGTCCACTTGATTCGTCTTGGGCATGGCTTTTGTCTGACCGATAATCTTTTTGAGGTCATCGAACTCTTGCAACTCCAAATCATTGAGTTTCATTAACTCATCATTATACAGACTTCTGTCCTCAAAGCCATTGCGCACGACACGTTCCACATAGACCTTTTTGAGTTGTTCCAACATCCTTGGCACATCAAACTGATTCATCTTGGAACCCTCGATGG
>ENA-OPGG01000083-OPGG01000083.1-human-gut-metagenome-genome-assembly--contig:-NODE-83-length-14713-cov-2.219402_pt1 | contig 14713 bp, 7 predicted proteins | sample MGYA00241643_ERZ501583 | MGnify/ENA primary metagenome ERZ501583 (study PRJEB25962, sample SAMEA2042386) | human gut metagenome | biome: human gut; feature: human-associated habitat; material: faeces...
GTAATAGATCGAAAAATTTAATACCCTTATAATACCAATCCTTATAAATCAATACCATATCATAATTAATAAATATTGAAACAAAAGAACCAATTGATAATCCTAAAAATAAATAATTTACTTTAGCACCTAAAATACTAATAAACTTATTAATTAATTTAGCATAAAATAACGCACCTATTACAAAGCCTAAAAACAATAAACAATAAATTAAAAGATAAGCTTTATTATTTATAATAATATTTAAGTTAAAATTAGTAATAAGTGGAGTAAATAAACCAATTGACATTAAAAAGACACTTGCACTACATCCTGGTATATATTGGATTGAGGCCACTATACTACCAACAATTACATAATAAAATATAAGATAATAGTTAAGCTTTAAGCTCATTTCATTGTGAAAAAAAGATATTAAACAAAGAATTATAGGACATATAATACCTACTACTAAAAAAATTTTTCCATCCTTCTTATTTTCAGGTATCAAAGAAAAAATGCTACCTAAAATCAATCCTCCAAAAAGAGTTGTAATTGCAAAAGGAATAACCTTAAGCAATTCCTTAATAAACAAAAATCCCATTAATATTCCTAAAATGCCACCAACAGCAATTGGAAATAAATATATCATACTATTTTTAAAGCTTTTGTTTATACTTGCAATCGCATCTAAAATATTATTATATATTTTAAACATAATCGCAATAGTAGCTCCACTTATTCCTGGAACAATTACAGCTAGTCCTATTAAAAAACCAGCAAGAATTTGTTTAAAAGTTTTTTCCATACAAATCACCTATTAAATTTTACGCTATTAAAATATCATAATTAGTCGATAAATAGAAAAAGCAAAAAAATAAAGCTCTAAAGCATCGCTTTAGAACCTTATTTAATATTTTATTTTGCTAAAATTGAAGCTGGGTCTCTTAAAGAAATAGTTAATGTTTCACTATCAAAAATCCAAATAGATTCGATATCTAATGAAAGATTATTTTTAAAGAAAATAGCTGTTTTAAAGTTTTCTTCAAAATCCTCAGTATCTGATGTGAACTGTGAATCTGCAAATCTAGCATAATTCATTGTAACATAATATGCACCCGCACCCTTTGATACACGGCCAAAAATTGGACTATCATTTTTAGCTGCAGAGGCTTGAATACCATCAAGTAAATTACCCTTTAATAGAATTGTACAATTTGCAGCACAGTGTTGAACTGTAACTGTACCAGCACCATTATCACAGCCTGAAATAATACCACCAGAATAATCCTTACCGGTTTGAACCTGACCTTCAAAAATACACTTTGTTACACTTAACTTATAAGATGCAAATTCATTCTTATTACGACCAATAATTCCACCAATATATCCACCTGCATCTTTACCATCACCAATAGTAGCTTTAACATAACAATCAGAAACATAAAGCTCTACTAATGCTTGATCCGTATCCTTTTGCATATTACCAACAAGGCCACCACAGTATTTATTGTCTACCTTGATAATAACAGACTCATCATTAACAAGAGAAACCTGCGTAATGTAATTTACTCCACCTGCAACTTGACCAACTAAAGCTGAAGCCCCAGTTGATGAACGAGATGCAATATTCTTAAGTGACACATTATGAATATATCCACCGGCCATTTGACCAACAATACCAGCAAGAGACGCTGTAGACGATCCTTCAAGAATAATATTTTCAAATGTTACATTTTCAATTGTACCATTCTTAAGCTTATAGAAAATAGCAGTTCCCTTCTTTTCAGTAGATACAATCTTGATATTCTTAATTGTATGACCATTACCATTAAATAAACCACCAAATGGTTCTGTATTAGTTGCAGTCCAATTATATCCAGTAAAATCCAAATCAGTAGTTAAAAGATAAATAATCGTTGAACTAGTCTTTGAATTGACTAAGTCAAAGAACTCATCTTTTGTATTAATATTTTGTATTGTAATCTCCTTTGAATATACAGTTGGCGATTCAATTGTATTTTTCTTATTATTAACACATACATGAACAAAATATCCATCATTATTTGGCATTTCATAAATTGAAGACAATGTTTCATCTGTAATATCAAAAGCCTTACCATTTGTTACAACTGTTTGTGCATCTTCTGTTTCATTCTTTGATGTATAAACATACATATTACCTAAAATATTAGTAAATGACGCAGAAACTTGAACACCATCACGAGAAACATTAACATCAAGATTTGGATTTCCTTCTGTATCAGTTGAAATATCAATTTCTGCCTCTTCAGAAACTACATATGCATTAAATGAGGTTTCAAAATGTTCATCACTTATTAACGATTCAACATTATAGATGACCTTATATACACCTGGTAATGATGTATAAACCTTTGATATTTCATAGTAATTTCCATCAATAAAATCCTTAGATGAATTAGCAAATAATATTTTTGTTTCTACTTTATAATCTTCACCTTCAATTAAAGCCTCTTCTGAATACATTGAAGCATTTAAAACGGTAATTGTTGGTAATTCATATTCGCCAAATTGAGTTAAAATATATCTATCTTCGAATCCTACTACTGAACCAATTGTAGGAATATTGCGCTTAATATTAAGTTCAAACTTTTTCTCAAGAGATTGACCATTTAAAGAAATTGTGGCCGTTAGAATAACTTTTTTATCAGTTTCACGATTTCTGTGAATAATACCTTCAATATAAGTTACACCAGATGATGACGTATTTGTTTCAAATTCGTTAGGATTATCAGCCTTAGGCTTTCCACATTGAACTAATAATTCATCAGATGATGACCATGTGACATCACAATTATTAACCTTTGTAATTAAATTAACATTTTGATATACAGCATTTTTATTACACATTATCTCGAGTACATCTCTAGCACCAAGTAATGTATCCATTGTATCATCACCAGTTGATGCATTATTTAAAATGTTGTAATGATCATAAGCGTTCCATGAAGATTCATTTAACTTCGCGCCAATTTGCTTTCCATCGCAATATGATAATAAATCCGGTGATACTACATTTAACATTTTTCCAGTATTGATTGATCCATCAGCATTTCTTAAAAGCTTATGAATATCAGTATTACCTGTAGCATCGTATTCAAAATTAACAGACTCAAATATTGAATCAGACATACTATTATATGCTTTACCAGAAGCAGTTGAATCATAGCTTGAAGCATCCTTAAAATCGGTGAAGCATGTATATTTATTCTTACCAGAGTTAAATATAGAATATGCCGTTGAACCTCTATAAGCATCCTTATTGCTATATGTTATACCTGCTGTAGTTTGATTTGTCATATATGATAAAAGACCATAATAATTATTATATGATTTTTCATCACGTGCTAAATCAAAATTATTAGATGTATTTCCATTAGGAAGTACTGCTCCTGTTTCAGAATCACATGTTGCTGAGTTATTGTAGGCTGTACAATTTTTCAAAGATAGAACACCTGGATTTGAATTATCACTAAATCCATGTAATCTATTTTCAAATGCCATACAGTTTTCAACAATGACATTACCCTCCATAACAGATCCACCTAGCTTAAAGCCAATACCATCACCATCACGAGTTGCAAAAGATGTATTAGTTTTTTTTGCAAGCACTTGTGCAGTTGTTGTAATTGTAGTAACACCATATTTATCAAGGTCATCTTCAGATGGAGAAGCTGTTTTATTCAGTAACCATCCATTTTGGAAAGATAAGCAATTTTTGATAATAGTTGTTCCCACTTTACCAGAATCAGATTTTGCATACAAATCCCAGCCATCATCTGAATTACGATAAGCAATACAGCCATCAAATACATTACCTTCACCAGTTGTTAGCTTAGCAGCAAAGCCATCAGCATTTTCACCATATGATTGGTAATCATAATTATTATATGATGTACAGTTCTTAATTAAATTATTATGAGGCCAATCCTTAATATTGGTTTGACTAGAATCAGCACGACCAATTTGAAGACCCGTATCTTGATTTTCATGGAATGAACAATTTTCAACAATATTATAAGACCCAGCAATGTAAACACCATTATCGCCAGCACCCATAACATCGAATCCATATAAATACCAATAATTAGCATTTATTTGAATACCACGTGATACAGAAGCAATCGTTTGTTCTGTAAAATCGAATGTTACACTTGCACCATCATCAGCTTTTACTGTAATAGGATTTCCTTCTTTTCCGTCTTGACCAGCAGAAACTAAAATTCTGTCATTTAACTTATAGTTACCATCTAGAAGAATTAAAGTATCACCAGCCGTTAATTTTTTAAAGGCTGTACGTACATCAAGAGGTGACTTCTTACTACCCTTTGCGGTTTCTTTTCCCGTAGGAGCGGCATAAATAACATTTTCTTCTATATCATCAGAACCACAAGCTGTCATACCAATTAATGCAAAACATGCAAGTGGTAGTGTTAATAAAAATTTCCTTTTCATTTTTATTCCTCCTACATTACATACGTACCAATGAAGTAAACACTTACTCCACCAGTTGACCAAATATAATACTTACCTTTGCCTTTAAGTTCAAAGGTATATCTTTGAAGAGTTGTACCAACCTTATATGTTTTAACAACATTTCCATCCGCATCATAAAGACCAATTTCAGATCCTTCTTGACTTGCGGCCACAACAGTAACCCTGTTTTCTACAATAGTAGCATCAAATTCAATTGAATATTCATCTCTCGTACCAGCACCATTTAAAATAACAGAACGAGCAAATGACTGACATCCACATGATTGACTATCATTTGATACAATATATCCCTTATTTACAACAAATTTACCAACTGCTACATCTTCCGAAGCTGGTGTATTTGTAATATCAATTAAGCCTGCTGTAAATGTTTTATTAGCCTTTACAATCTCAACCGTTCTTGTACAATTCTTAGTAACACCATTATATGTAAACGCAACATTTACATTATCACTCTTGGCCTCTGAAGAATCTTTAAATTTTGATTTTAAATCAGTTGTAAAGCCGTCAGTTATAACTTCTTTAACTCCTTCTTTATATGTTATTTCAACTTCCCAGTCTGAAATATCAATATTAGAGTATTGAAGGAATTTTGAAGTACCCTTTGTTACTTTAATTGAATCCATATTTAAAACAACACTTGCGAAGAAGCATGTTTCAACCTCACAGCTACGTGTAACACCATCAACAGTATAATCTTCCTTAAATGTTACACCTATTTCATAATCTCCACGCATCTTAGAGTTAAATGATTCCTTTGAAACTGTATATTGATCACTTGTAAGCAATTTAGTAGATCCATCCTCATAGAATGCCGTTACGGTTAAATCGGATAAATCTAATTCTTCATTATATTTATAAGATGTTTTATTAGTTTTTGCAGTAATACCAACCACATTATTAACTGAATCTAATACTGTTTTAACTAAAACATGAATGCTTCTTGTTTTAGTTACACCATCATCAGTATAAATAATCTTAACAAATTGGTCACCTTTTTGATTAGGATTATATGTACTTTCATCATATGTATAATCTGTAACCTGCTTTACAGTACCATCAGTGTATCTTGCATTAACAACTAAACCTGTAAAATCAATATCTTGACCTTCATAATATGTTTTTTTCATTTTAGTATCATCTATGGTTATATTTGATAATTTAACACCTTCTGGTTCTTCAATTGTACTACTTTGAACAGGCGTTTGTGTTGGTTTTTGAATAGGTGATAGTGTATCACTTGTTTTTTCTTCACCACATGACATCATTCCTAACATTGCAAGTCCTATTAGAGGAAATGCAAGCAGCTTTCTTTTTTTCATATTTATTTCCATCCTTATTTAAGAATAAAGGGTAAGACTTAAAAAAGCCATACCCATTATATTCAATTTTCATTATTCAGCCTTTGTAGCTTCAATACCAGCGAAACGAACGCCACCACCATTTGAAGTGAAAGAATATGTTCCCGCTTCAAGAGTAATCTCAATAGTTGTATCACCATCAGCAGTCTTAGATAAATCACCCGCTTTTAATTCCGTTCCAACTGCATCTTTAATAATGTATTTTTTATTTCCAGATGCATTTGCAATAATCTTTAAAGTAATTTTTTGCTTTACTACAAAAATAATCTCTTTTCCATCACCAGCATCAAGTTTGATTTGCATTTCGCCCTGATTAATAGCTGTATTTGAATCAGCTTTACAAGTTCCTGTTCCTACCTTAACATCAACAAAATTACCTTCAAACAATGTTTGTTTTTTATAATCAGTACCACTTGTTAAGTTAGCATCCTTTACATAATAAGACTCACTATTGAAATTCTTAACAGTTAAAGTAATAGTATTTGAACTATAATCTTGATATGATAACTTCATATATACTGTACCAACTGATGCAAACGCATTTGTCGCAGTATCAATTAAAGTTGTACAATCAGCATCACTATAGAACTTGGTTGAATAGCCTTCTGCTGTACTTAAAATTGTATCATTATATTTAGACCAATCAGCATCAGTTCCATCTGTATAAGAAACAATTAATGATGAAGCATAAGAATCAGAGCCAACAGCTACCTCATTCTTATATTCAAATTTTCCTTCTTTTACCTCAAGCATTGTAATATTATAAGTTGTTGTCTTAGACGCATAAGTTAATTCAACTGTATATGTTCCCTTTGTTAGAGTTGTAAATTGTGATGTTACATCAGCTTCGCCATCTAATACTTTGTAAGTAATCTTTTCAGCATCATAAGCAATATCTTGTGTTACTGAATCGCTATCAGTTGAAGTAATAACTAAACCTGAAAGAGAAATCACTTCTCCCTGTTTATATACTCCCTTAGCTTCTTCCTTAACAACGATATTTTCAATGGTTGCATTTGGATTAATTACTTGAATGTCGTATGTATCGCTATGACCTTTAGCAGTTACTTTAAGAGTTTTCTTTCCAGGTGTAGCGGTGCTAACTTCCGTATCATCAGTGTTTGTTACCTTATAGTCTTCTTTGCTAAGTATATCCCAAGTTCCTAAATTATTCTTTCCTTTAACAACTAAACCATCAGTACTAAATGTATCATTTAAATTAAAATCAGTTCTTACATTAGATGCATCAACCTTAATCTCAGAATATGTTAATGAACTTGCAGGTACATCATAAGCTATATCAACGCCATAGAAATACCATCCACCTGCTGTTGTGCCTAAAGTTGCATTTGTTGCACCAACATAGAAATAATATGTTCCAGCTGCAACATCAAATTCATATGAACCGATATTTGTTTTATCAGCGGCTGAAGCTACTTCTCTACTATAATCTGCATTATTAGTTAGAATAAATGAACGTTTTTGTTCAGAAGATGGCATACCATAGAAAGTTAGTTTGCTGGCTTGAGCAACCTTTACAACGATAACACGTCCATTTGAAACAGTACCATCAGCTGAAACATTAACGCTCTCGCCTGCAGCCACTGCAGATCCTTGCATCTTTAATCTTTGACTAAATTCAATTCCATCACAAGTTGCTGTTTTATCCTCAGATTGTATTTTTTTACTTGAATTTGCTGTGACATAAACCTCATTTCCATGTTGATTATAAATATCAACCTTTGTAGAAATATCAGTTTCAGTTGGAGTAACTCCCTTAACAACTGCATTTTCATGAATTGTTTGTTGCTTCTCACGTACAACTATTTCATAAGTTGCAAGCTTATCTCCAATACTTACAACTACATAATATGTACCAGCAGTTTTAATATTTTCTGCTTCTGTTTCATAACTATTGTCAGTATATATTGTTACTATATATTCTTCTTCAGTTGCTACTACTTGAGATCCATCTGAATAGTTTTTAGTTACAGTACCACCAAAGACAAACTCACTACCTGGTAAAAATTCCTTAGTTTGTCCTGAAACACTAATACTCTCTATTTTGTTTTGTTCAGGAGTATTTGTTGATGACTGATTTGGAGTCGTTGTAGTTGATTGACTCGGAGTAGTTGGAACAGGCGTTGTAGGAGGAGTTGGGGTAGTTGCTCCACCACCATTCTCTGTTGGAGTTGTGGTAGGACTTTGGGTAGTTCCACTTCCTGTATTATTATTACATGCGGCTAAGCCTAAGCCGGCTATTCCTAAAATGGCTAAACTGCTTAAAACCTTCAATTTATTTCTTTTCATTTAAATTTCCTCTCTTTTCTCTTTGGCATTCTTTGCCTAGTAAACACTTTCATTATAAAACATTATGAGAGCGTTTTCAATACTAAATTTAAATTTTTACAAATAAAAAATGAAGCAGTATCTTAAATACCACTTCATTATTAATACTCTCCATTAAATTCTATGAAAATTTAATAGAAATATAACTATTCACTTCTTAAAGCCTCAACAGGATCTTGATGAGATGCCTTTGATGCAGGAAGTGCACCAGAAAGAACGGTTAAAAGAACCGATAAAGCAATCATAATAATTGCTGTTGTAGGGCTTAGAAGCATTATATTAGGAATACCTGATAATGTTTCTACAACTAAATTCATAATACCCTGTAGTAAATATGTAACAGCAACACCAAATACACCACAAGATAAGCCCGTCATAATTGTTTCAGCATTAAATAGATTATTTACATCTTTCTTACGTCCACCAAGAGATCTAATAACACCAATTTCCTTAACTCTTTCAACAACAGATACATAAGTAATTATTGCAATCATTACACAAGAAACAACTAAAGATAAGCATGTAAAGGCAATTAAAGCAATCGTAACCATATTAAGCATAGAATCAATCATAGAGATAATCAAAGATAAATTATCCGTATATTTAACCTCTTTACGATCTTTATATGTTAAAACCTTATCACCAACAGTTATATCATTCAAGCCATTCCAAGCATCTAAATACTCAAGTACTTTATCCTTAGCTTTAAAATCAGTTGGATAAATAGAAATATCCGTTGCAAGTGAAGAGCCACCTACGTTATTAATTCCCAAGGTAAAGGCAAGCTTTGACACATCAACTGCATTACCACTCATCATTGATGACAAACTTGAACCACCTGTTGTACCAAGAATTTTAAAGCTAGATTGAGCCTCGCCATCATATTCATAACCTAAATTATAGAATACTCCTTCTTCTAAAGATGGAAGTAAGCTTGGCTCCTGTATATATTTAATTGGAACGGAAATTTCATTATTATGATTCTTCATATAGTTTACAATTTTACTGCTTTTAGAATCTGATAACATACGCTCTGTAAATGCTTTTGTATAATAAAATCCTGTTTTTAAGCAACCATATGATACATCATCCTTTGGTGTTAAAATACCAACAACCTTAAGCTTATGCATATCGCTTCCTGCTACATCCTTAGCATTATAATTATATTGGAAAATACCTTCCTTATATGATGTTTGAATATATGCGTGATCATTATCAATGTAATAAAATTCATGATTTAATAGTTCATCATAAGAGAACTTATCTTTATCAAGATTACTATTATAATTTTCATCATTTGTAGCCTTGTATGCAATATTTAAAAATTCATCTTGTGTATAATAACCAAGCTCTGCAAGTAAAATATCTGTTAAAGTTTTATCATTATCAAGGACAAGCATAACCTCATCATATGATGTAGCAATACTACCATGAATATCATATTGACCCCTAATATAATCCGTATTAGATAATGATTGTCCTACAGGTGATGACATTGAAGAAATAACACTTACAAAATCCTTAAGTGATGTTTTGCTTAAAAGCTCTGTATAGGTAGCTGTTATAGCAGTAACTGATCTTAGATTATCACTTTCATTTTTACTATGAACATTATGAGTTGTATAAATATTATTTGTAATATCTATTCCATAATTGAAATTAATATCCGCTGCATAATCAGATGGCATAGCCTTTAAATAATTAATATAATCCTCAGTTATATCATTTTTAATTTCCGCTTCACTCATTTGAGCATATTTTTTAGCCATATATTCAACCATTGAATTTACATTAACATAACCATTTTCATCAATAAACTGTTTCTTCTCATCATTTGTCATCATACTCATTAAAGAGGAATAATCCAAACTATTTTGAGAAACCTTAATAGGATTACCTGATAGCATGTCATTTTGCATATCTTTAATATAAGTTTTAACACCATTAGACACCGCAAGAACTGCTGATATACCAATAATACCAATTGAACCTGCTATAATTGTTAAAATCGTTCTTTTCTTTTTAGAAAGTAAATTCTTAAATGATAGTTTAAACGCGGTTCTAAAGCTCATTTTAGCCTTTTCAAGTGCAAAATCAGCATTTTCTGAAGTTGCCTCTTTAGCTTCATCCTCTTCACTATAAGGATTACTATCCTCAACAATTTCACCATCAAGTAATGATACAATACGAGTTGAATACTTATGAGCAAGTTCAGGATTATGAGTTACCATAATAACTAAGGTATCCTTGCTAATTTCTTTAATAAGCTCCATTATTTGAATTGATGTTTTAGTATCAAGCGCTCCTGTAGGCTCATCAGCTAGTAAAATTTCTGGATTATTAATTAAAGCACGAGCTATCGCAACTCTTTGGCATTGACCACCAGATAGCTGATTAGGCTTTTTATTATAAGAGCCTTTTAACCCAACTCGGTCAAGTGCTTCACGAGCACGTTTTTTTCTTTCTTCCTTCGTAACACCAGCAATTGTAAGTGCAAGTTCAACATTTTCCTCAATTGTTTGATGAGGAATCAAATTATAGCTTTGAAAAATAAAACCAACACGGTGATTACGATAAACATCCCAATCACGATCCTTAAATTCCTTAGTTGATTTACCAGCGATAATTAAATCTCCAGATGTATATTTATCAAGACCCCCAATTATATTTAAGGTTGTTGTTTTTCCACAACCAGAGGGACCCAATATCGATACAAATTCATTTTTTCTAAAACAAATATTTAAACCCTTAAGTGCTTCAAATTTAGCTCCCGCTACTTCATAGGTTTTCCTAATATTTTTTAGTTTAAGCATACTACTACCTTCTTTCATTTCTTAACAATTATACCAAATTTTTATAGAATTTAAATTACTTTTTTGAACTTTACATAATTTAACATACTTATTTAACAAATATGAAATATTTTAAGCGCTTACATTTTAAAAAGTATGAAAAAAGCTATAGATTTTCATACCATAGCTTTTCATTTTATATTGTTTTAATTGTACTTATTTTAATAATTCATCTTGGTATTACACATATAATATCTCCCAAGAAAGATATCATATTTATAGTCACTGGTTAATTGTTTTAGGGCTTAATTAAAACATTGTTGAGTTATAGTTTTCACCATATACTAAGAATGCAACAAGTTTATCAAAAAATCTTCTAACAAGTGACTTCTTGTTACTACGTACCATAAATCCACCACCTTCTGCTCCATCGAGCAAGTATGTATTATACTCATCTTGAGCATAAAAGTAAATAGATTTTTTAATGAAAGTGTTTTCAGGTGTTTTTTCATTTTTTACTTCATGTTTTAATTATTAAACTAATTAATTTTGCTTCCAATATTGTTCCACATAATTGTATATTTTGCTTATCAAATACTTATATGTACCATCAAAAGTTCATTCGAAAACGTTTCCATTTAATAAAACAAAAGAAAAATTAAAAAAAATCGTATTTTCCGCCTCTTTATTATAAGGGAGGGTAATTTTAAGTAAGAAATATAAGGAGGATCTATGACATAATTAATTTAGTAAATTTATTTCATTAAAATTCATATGAGGAGGTATCTATATTGAATAAAGAATTTGATGAAGATGTGTTTTATGATTTAAGATACGATGTTTATTTTAAAGCATTCTTTTTAAATAACAAGATGCTTGCAGGTTTTCTTTCTCTTTTGTGGAATACTAAGGTTAATCCTGAAGATATTACCTATGATAATACTGAATCAGTTTTGCCTTTAGGTAAAAAGATTATTTATGATGTTGTGGCTAATGTTACGCTTCATAAAAAAGAGGAAATTAATGTTAATCTTGAGATGCAAAACTTGTATCATAAGTATTTAAATGAAAGAATGGCCTTCTATGCTATGCGTAAGTATAGTGACAAATTAAAAAGGGCTAATGAATTTGATAATATTTGTATTGAGTCTATTTGGTTTTTAGGCTTTAATGACTCTAAATTCCATGATAACAATACTGAAAAATGGTTATCTGAATATAAACTCACTAATGAGGATGGTAATGTTCTAACTGATAAATTTAGAATCGACCAAATTTTCTTGAAAAACAAGGATAAGTGTCCTATAATTGAGTTACAGGAATTCTTTAAGTTATGTACTTCTTTAGATAAGCATAACTTACCAGAATTTAGTACTGAATATGCAAAGGAGGCTAAAGAAATGTTACTCAAGATGAACAATGATAAAGTCCTTAGAGCCGAATCATTTTCTCATGAAATGTTTTTAAGGGACCAAAAAGCTCAATTTAAAAGTGCTAGGGAGGAAGGACTTGAAGAAGGCTTAGTCAAGGGAAAGGCTGAAGGAAAAGCTGAAGGGATTCAGGAAGGCTTAGTTAAGGGAAAGGCTGAAGGGATTCAGGAAAACAAGAAAGAAATAGCAAAAAAGTTATTTCAAAGTGGTCAAACTAAAGAATTTATCAGTTCTATTACAGGGCTTTCTTTAGAAGAACTTAATAATATATTAAAATAAACTAAATAATCTTAATTCATAAGGTACCAGCATTATTGTTGGTATCTTTTTTGTAATATTTAAATTATTATTTATTCAAATAAATTGCAAAAATTAAAAATCAGGTATATTAATACATACCTGACAGAAAATTACTATTTTGTAGTTAAATATAAATATAAAAGCTTGCTTGTATTTATAATTGCATCCAAATGTGTTCTTTCCATACCATGACTTGCATGAACACCTGGTCCAATTAATGCTCCAGCACAATCTACACCACTTCTCCATGCGGCACCTATATCAGAGCCATAGAATGGGAAGATATCGACAACATAATTAATATTATTGTTACTTGCTAAATTAATAAGTTTATTAGTTAAATTATAGCTATATGGTCCTCCTGAATCCTTAGCACAGATAGATACTGCATATTCATTTCCTGCAAGGTCTTGACCAATACAGCCCATATCAACAGTTACAAACTCATCTACGACTGAATCAGTTGTTGCAGCACCATGACCTACTTCTTCTTGATTAACAAAATAAACATAAGTATTATACATAGGCTTAATCTTATTAAGCTTCATTTCCTGTAAAACTGCTAAAATTGCACATACAGAGCCTTTATCATCAATAAAACGACTCTTTAAAAAGCCACTAGGTGTAATAACTGTTTTAGGGTCATAGCAAATATAATCACCATTATTAATTCCTAAAGCTTTAACATCCTCTTTATTATGTACAACCTCATCAATTCTTACAATCATATGTGATAAATCACGAGGTGCTGATTTAGCATCCTCATAAACATGTACTGATGCACTCTTACATAAAATAGTACCTGTATATACCTTCTCACTACGAGTAACAATCTTACAATATTCACCATCAAGAGTAGGGATTGAAGGTCCTCCAACATTTGTCACATTCAAAGTGCCATCTGAATTAATTGATCTTACCATTAATCCTAACGTATCAACATGAGCTGATGTAGCTATTGTTTTTTCACTCGAATTGCCTTCAATAAAAAGTTTAACATTTCCTTTATTAGTTATTGATGCTTCATAGCCTAAACTTTTAAGTTCATTTAATAAATAATTACAAACATTATTACTATAGCCTGTAGGTGAATCTGTTTTAAATAGTTCTAGCGCTATTTTTTTAATATAATTAATATCCATATAAAAACCTCCATTTATATTGTATATCTTTTATACTTTTTTTCAATAAAAAAAGATTAGTATCACATATCACTTCAAAGTGATTTTGAAGTAACTTCAAACCGTTAAATAATTTTTACATATTCAGTGTTAGTGTAATAAGCTTTAGCATTTCCTTCAATACCTTCTTTTAAATAATTTTGAGATATTAAATTATTTAAAATACTCTTTCTAAAAAAGGTTGAATTAGAAACACCTAAGTGTTCAGTTATTTCTTTAACCGTTTTTCTTTCATAATAACAATAAGCCAAAATTTGTATATCGTATTTACTTTGATTATTAAGTTGATTCAATAAAGTTATTGAATCATCATCTAAACCTGCTGACACTCATTTTGTACATTATTTATAAAAAATAATTTTTCATTAATAAGAAAATGATAAATACATTACTTGTTTTAATTTCCCCTATTTTTAGAAATGGTTCTAAAATGAGAAAAATTTAATTAGATTATTTATATTTCTTGATGGAATGGATTTAAAAGAAATTTTATTAAAAATAAGAAAGTAATGAAGCATAAAAAGCATATTGAGTATTTGTTTTAACAAATATCCAATATGCTCTATATTTTGCTCCTATCATGCGTTTATCCTATAAACAAATCAATGATGCTTACACTATTATAATAAGCATTATTATCATTTTCAACAAATAGTTTTAAAAAAATAATTTAATAAATCACTATCGAAAAACCTTTTATATATAAAATCATTAGCATTATCATAGCTTAATAAATATAATTATTCTTCTAATTTCATACTAATACTTCTATATAAAGCATT
>ENA-OPGG01000098-OPGG01000098.1-human-gut-metagenome-genome-assembly--contig:-NODE-98-length-13449-cov-1.544498_pt1 | contig 13449 bp, 14 predicted proteins | sample MGYA00241643_ERZ501583 | MGnify/ENA primary metagenome ERZ501583 (study PRJEB25962, sample SAMEA2042386) | human gut metagenome | biome: human gut; feature: human-associated habitat; material: faeces...
CCGATGATACCGACAATGACTATTAATATGGAGATGACAGCTGAAAATACCGGTCTGTCTATAAAGAAACTAACTTTCATAATGTCTATTGTTTTTTTGAATGCGTAAATTTTCCTCCATAGGGGAATTCGTATTCGGGAGTGAAATTATCCGATCGTATCTTTTTCCTCCGTTTTTTTGTCTTCTACAGCAGGACTTACTTTTACTTTCATGCCTGGATTCAGCTTGTGGTATCCTTCTATAACAATGTCTTCTTCGGGAGCCAAGCCTCTTTCCACCACTACTTGATTCTGGAATTCAGGTCCTAATTCAATGAAACGTCTCTCTACTGTAGAATCTTTGCGCATTACATAAATATAGGCACCGCCTTTTTCTATGATAACGGACTTTAACGGAACTACCGTAGCTTTTTCTCTGACATCCAATAATAGTTTTACTTTGGTGAACTGTCCAGGAAGTAATATCCGTTCTGGATTCGGCATTTCGGCACGTACGGAGAATGTACCTGTGCGTGGATCAACTTGCGGTTCGGCAAAGTCTACCAGTCCTTTGTATGGATAAATAGTATTGTCTGCTAGAGTAATGGAAACATTGGGTTGCCAAGAGCGGGTAGAGTCTTTTTGACCTAAGTTCACATTACGCTCTTTGCTTTTCAGATAGTCTAGAGCTGTCATGCTGAAATCCACTAATACAGTATCACTTTTTACTACGGTGGCAAGCAGTGATTTGCCACTTGGACCTACCAATGTCCCTAAATCCACGTGGCGTTCACTGATATGTCCTGCTAACGGAGAACGAACTATCGTATAACCTAGTTCCAGTTCTGCTTGATCAAGGTCGGCACTACTCATAGCTACCGAGGCTTCTGCTGTTTCATATGCAGCAGTAGCATTGTCCAAGTCCAACTGGCTGGCAGCATTTTGTTCATATAGCGGACGGATACGTTCTAAATCGCGTTTTGCTTTTTGTGCCTGTGCTTCATCTTTTTTCAATTGGGCACGCGCTTTGTCAGCTTTGGCTCGATATTGATCTTGATTGATAACAAACAGCACTTGATTCTTAGTGACATATGTACCTTCTGCGAAAAGCATTTGTTCTAAATATCCCTCTACTCGGGCACGTACTTCAACGAATTGCTGTGCACGTACGCGTCCTACATATTCACCATATATTTCCACATCGTCTTGCGTTGCCGGTGCTATGGCAACTACTGGAAGTTCCGGCATCTTTGCCGGTCGATGGGAAACAATCAGGTAAATCCCGATAACTAGTCCAATACCTATTACTACAAGCGCTGTTCTTTTCTTTTTTAGCGCAATTTCTTTGTGTGTAAAAAATAGTTTCATACTTTAGTTTTGTTATTGTTTAAGATGCCGTCAGTAGGAATACAAGCAGCGTGCCAAACTACTGTAAATAGCCTTTCCTTTTCATAATCAGTGTTTTATTACTGCCTTTTGTTGATAGGGAAAGTGTGGAAAATAGGCAACAGCTGTAGAATAATTCCACAGTAGGCGAATTAAATTTAGTAGAGGATTATCGATTTGGATGCAAAAATAGTAAAATAGTGGGTAATTTTAAAATATTTATTCATTATTCATTATGATGAGGACGATGTTGTAGTGTTAGCAGATATGTATGTAATTTAAATTTTGCTTGAGATCGTCATATCTGCAACCTTGTTGTTTTGAAATACGCTCCCTTTCATTTTGAAAAGGGTAGTGTTTCCCTTTTTTTTATGACTTCATATAATATCTGTTTGTTTATCAATAGTTTATAATGTTGTTTTTCATTTTGGCATAGTATTCGCTATATACTTGTCGAATATAAAAGGTATAAAAAGATGGGAGAATTTTATAATCCAGATAAATTATATAAAGGTGGAAGCCGGAATAATAGCTTGATAAATAAAAAAATGATATTCCGTGTATTGGGGGTATTACTTTTTATTGAATCTGCTATGTTCCTGCTTTGTGCGGCTGTTTCCTTATGTTACGGTGAGCAAGATTATCAATATTTTCTATATACCATTCTTTTGAATACATTGGTCGGTGGAGTTTTGCTAATTTGTAGTAGAGGTGCTGAGAATCGGCTGACACGACGAGATGGGTACTGCATTGTAACTTTTACTTGGTTTTTGTTTACGTTGTTTGGAATGTTGCCTTTTTATTTTAGTGGAGGAATCCCTTCGGTGACGGATGCCTTTTTTGAAACCATGTCGGGTTTTACTACTACAGGAGCTACTATATTGGATGATATAGAATCTCTTTCACATGGTCTGTTATTTTGGCGTAGCTTGACACAATGGATAGGTGGCTTGGGTATTGTCTTTTTTACTATTGCTGTGCTTCCTATTTTCGGGGGAGGAACTATACAACTTTTTTCAGCTGAGGCTATCGGGGTGACGCACGACAAAACACATCCCCGGATTGATGTGATGGCTAAGTGGCTGTGGATGATATATGCTATCCTTACAGTTGTAGAAACTATGTTGCTGATGATAGGAGGAATGAGTTTTTTTGATGCGGTATGTCATTCATTCTCAACAACGGCTACAGGTGGTTATTCTACCAAACAAGCTAGTGTAGCTTATTGGAACTCTCCGTTTATAGAATATGTAATAGCGATATTTATGATCCTTTCGGGTATTAATTTCTCTCTCTATTTTATGTGTCTGAAAGGGAAAGGCAAGCGTTTATTTCAGGATGATGAATTCCGTTGGTTTATGAAATCAGTGAGTATTCTGACACTTGTTATTACGTTTGCCTTAGTTTTTCAGAATCATTATGATTGGGAAAAGGCATTCCGCAGGGCTCTGTTTCAAGTAGCTACGGCGCATACGTCATGCGGCTTTGCAACGGATGATTATAACTTGTGGCCATCTTTTACATGGATGCTTCTTATTTTTGCTATGTTGTCGGGTGGATGTACGGGGTCTACTAGTGGGGGAATCAAAAATATGCGCCTTATGATTCTGGCGCGTAATATCAAAAATGAATTCAAACGGATGCTGCATCCTAGGGCTGTATTGCCTGTTCGTGTGAACCGTCAGGTTATATCGCCTTCCATCATTGCTTCAGTGAATACATTCTTTGTATTTTATTTGTTCTGTATTTTGGCCGGATGGATACTGCTGATGTTTTTCGGGGTGGGGATAATTGAAGCGATGAGTACAGTAATTTCTAGCTTAGGCAATGTGGGACCGGGGTTAGGAGCATTCTGTCCTGCTTTTTCATAGGCGGCGTTGCCTGATGCTGCTAAATGGATATTGTCGTTCCTGATGTTGATAGGACGTTTGGAATTGTTTGCTGTGTTGTTGCTTTTTTATTCAGGATTTTGGGAAAGACGATAGTTCTCCGAGAAAAATTGATATGTATCATTTAATTAATGGGTATTCATTGAAATGAAGTTCTAGAAATATGTATTTTTACAAAGGATGATATATATTTGTATTCGGATTTACAATACATTCATGTTATGGCAACTTCGAGAGAGATGACTTCGGGACGTCCGTTCCCTTTGATATTGAATTTTGCTTTTCCTTTATTGCTGGGTAATTTACTTCAGCAGACTTATTCCTTGATGGATGCTGCTATTGTGGGTAAGTTTCTTGGAATTAATGCTTTGGCTTCTGTAGGAGCTAGCACTTCGGTGGTGTTTTTGATATTAGGCTTTTGCAATGGCTGTTGTGGTGGCTTCGGTATTCCTGTCGCACAGAAGTTTGGAGCAAGGGATTATGGTATGATGCGGCGTTTTGTGGCAGTTAGTTTACAATTGGCAGCGGTGATGTCTGTAGTAATTGCTATTGTAACTAGTATGTTTTGTTCGGATATTCTTCAGATGATGCAGACTCCGGAGAATATTCTTGAGGATGCTTATCTTTATTTGCTGATTACTTTTATCGGGGTGCCCTGTACCTTTTTCTATAATTTGCTTTCAAGTATTATTCGTGCATTGGGTGATAGCAAAACTCCGTTTTGGTTTTTGCTTTTTACTACGATATTGAATATTTTGCTTGATCTCTTTTGTATTTTGATACTTGATTGGGGAGCGGCTTTAGCTACGGTATTCTCACAAGGTGTTTCGGCAGTGTTGTGTTATTTGTATATGATGCGTCATTTTGAGATTCTGAAGGGGACTCCGACAGAGCATAAATTTCGAGGAGCGTTGGCAAAGACTTTACTGTATATCGGTGTGCCGATGGGATTGCAGTTCTCTATTACTGCTATTGGCAGTATTATGTTGCAAAGTGCGAATAATGCATTGGGTACTGCTTGTGTGGCTGCTTTTACGGCTGCTATGCGTATTAAGATGTTTTGTATGTGTCCGCTTGAGAGTCTGGGTATAGCTATGGCTACTTATAGTGGACAGAATTACGGTGCGGGAAAACCGAAGCGTATCTGGCTGGGAATCAAGGCGAGTGTATTAATGATGGTTATTTATTGTGGTTTTATGTTTGTAGTCTTGATGTTGGGAGCACGTACTTTTGCCTTGTTATTTGTTGACCCAGCAGAATGGGAGATATTGAAAGATACGGAATTGTTTTTGCATATTTCCGTTTCTTTTTTTCCGGTTTTGGGTTTACTTTGTATCTTGCGTTATTCCATTCAGGGGGTGGGCTTTACTAATTTGGCTATGTTGTCGGGGGTATCCGAAATGATTGCCCGTATAATGGTCAGTCTTTATGCAGTACCAATTTTGGGCTATTTAGCTGTTTGTTTTGGTGACCCTACGGCATGGATATTTGCAGTAATTTTTTTGATTCCCGCATTTATATATGTGTATGGAAGAATAAAACGGATGTCTACTTCAGGAATGGTAAAATACTAATTTAGTGTGTGAGGTGCTGAAAATATTTTTTTCGGCACCTACAGATAAATTTTCTGAGCAAAAACTATTAGAAATTACTTTTCTTTTCTACAAAAATTATTTCTTTTGTTACAGGGTGAACAAACTCTAGACTTTCAGCATGTAAATAAAGTCTGTCTGCTTTTTGTCCGTAGAGTTCATCTCCTCGTATAGGACAATGTAATCCTTCCGGATGGGCGGCATGTACTCTTAATTGGTGTGTCCGTCCTGTCAATGGATAAAAGGCAATAAGTGTGTTTCCTTCTTGTTCGTTTAAAACCTGATATTGTGTGATAGCGGTTTTTCCATGTTCATGGTCTACTACTTGTCTGGGTCTGTCAAGAGGATCCATACGGAGGGGGAGTATTATGGTTCCTTCTTTAGAAGAAATCTTGCCATCCAATAAGGCAATATATCGTTTCTTTATCATTCTATTCTTGAATTGTGCTTGCAGGTGCTGATGTACTTCTTTGTTTTTGGCTATTAATAACACACCGGAAGTCGCCATGTCCAATCGGTGGACTATCAGAGGACCTGTGGCATCTGGATAAAGTATTTTTATATGTTGATAGACAGAGTCTATTTCTCCTTTTCCTGGAACCGAGAGCATTCCTGCTGGTTTGTTGATTACGACTAGGTAATTATCTTCATATACTATCTCTAATGGCATTTCATGATAATGTTTTTTTAACAAGGGATTTTCTTCCACTTCCAGTCCCTGTAACATATGTCCCAGGATAGGTCCGCATTTTCCTTTACATGCAGGATAGTAGTATCCATGATGTCTTATTTCTGCTTTTGGAGAATCTCCCCACCAGAATTCTGCCATAGCAATAGGTTTTAATTGATGCTTATAGGCATATTGGAGTAATTTGGGAGCTGCACATTCACCGGCTCCGGCAGGAGGAAATTTTTGTATAGTTTGTGCAAAAATACGACATAAATCTTTTGTTTCTCCATGGGCGTTTAGTATTTGAAACTGCTCAAACAGCTTTCTTTGTAAAGTGGCAGAACGTTTTTTCCTTTCTATCTTCATCGTTTCTATTTTTGTGATGAAAGTATCGGCTTCTGCTTGTAGTGAAGCGATTTTTTCTTTCCATATTTTTTCCATGCGTTTTAATTCAGCTTTTTGAAACTGGCTTTCACGTATCATTGCAGCTAACTCCTTTGCGTCGGGAATTCCTGTCTTGCGCCGGATTTCTCTGTTTTTTTTAGCGGATTTGAAAAACTCTTTAGCTTCAGTCAATTCCTGCTGGGATTGTATTTTTTCTTTTTCAATTTGTCGGAGTAGATCTATGTAACGAGGGTCGTTCTGTGTCTTTTTAATGCATACATTGATGGCGGATATACGTTTTTCCTCTATTTTGAAGAATCCCTGTGGTTGTAACAAATCATAAATTGGCGGGACGAAGAAAGGATGACAGTTTTTACCAGCCAATGTTCCTGAAAATGCAGCCAAATAACCTATTTTATTCTCGGGTGTTTGTACAATTAGGACACCAAACATTTTTCCTTGTTGCAATTCTTTTTGCCATTGGGATTGACTTGTCAGATAGGCTTGTACTTCTTTAGTCGCTATTATGCAAAGTGGATGAGGGGTATAGTGAAAAGGATAAGTGAACTTATCGGGTAACTTTATAGTGGTAATGGAATTCTTAAAAAAATGTATCATAGTTCGTTTAATATAGTTGCTAATGATTTGTTTTTCTTGTGAGGTCACTATGCGGACAACTCGGAATGAATGATAAAGTTTTTGTTTAATTCCTGTAATACTTCAGTTGACTGCTTTTCAGTCTGTAAGGGGAATATAGAGATACGATTTAAAGTTAGGATAATATCGCGTTGAGATTTGCGAAGTTCTATTATTTTTATAAGCGTTTCTTTCTCTCTTTTTACCATATAATTCCCTTCTATTTTGTTCGTGTCTACATTGTTCCCTATTTTGAAATCGCTAGTTGTTTTTATGACGGTTGTTTGTTCTTTGTAATCAGATGCCGCAATATGATTTTTTTTTCTGTCTAATTTTATTTCCATAGCTACACTTTTATTTTGCGATTTTATATTCTTGGGCAAAGATAGGCATTTTCTTTCCAATAATCTTTTTATGTTGTGCAAATTCATTACAGATGCTATTCAACTGTTTTTTTTCGTATTTTTGCCGCAAATTTATAAGAAAAATTGGATGTTAATTTGTTGTTTTGGATAAAAAGAGAAAATAGATATGAGAAAATTGTTGTGTCCGCAATGCAAAATTGCAGGGTTATACGTTAAAAATGAGAAGAAAGAAAGGTTGTTAGTTTATGTATCGGATGAAGGAGAAGTGGTACCGAGAAATTTGGAAGAGAATATGGAAGGGTTTGATTTAACTATTATTTATTGTTTGGGGTGTTCATGGAGTGGCTCTCCAAAAAAACTGGTGAAGAGGTAGGTATGAAAGGAAAACTTAAAATCTCATTTATTGGTGATAGACGTGTTCGATAAATTGTTGTTGAATGATAAATTGAACTCTAATTTGCCCATTGATGATTTGCACTTGAATGGGGCTGGATATCGGATATTAGTTTATACTTTGAGAGTGTTTTATGTTAGTAGGGATGAATGAAAATAATTGTTGAATTTAAATATAGGAATAGCGATGAATATTTTATTGGTGAGTAATAGTGACATATGTCGTAGTCGTATGGCACAGAAGATATTATCTTCTTTTGGACATGGGACAAAGATATTTACTTCTGGAGTTCTGCCGGGAAGAGTGGTACCATCTTCAGTGGTAGGGGTGATGGAACAGAATGGATATGATTGCTCTCGTAAGAAAGCTAGTGATGTGGATATATATTGCCATCAACCATGGGACTATGTGATTACTCTTTGTGAAGAAGCAAAGGAAGTGGAGGGTGATTTTAATAAGGAAGTGAAAAACTGGAAGCATTTTTCTTTTGATGACCCGTTTCAGCATATTTATGAGGATGAAACAGAATTGGAACATCGTATTTCCGAACTTTATGAAACGATGTATCGTGAATTATATGAGTTTTATCGGGATGAACTGAGTGAGCAATTATTGCCACGTTGCACTTGTGGGGCTAATACCTATTGTCGATGTGAGTGAACCAGTAATGTCCCATAAGTGTTTGGACATATTGACGCATCCATTGCGCTTGAAGGTGATTCCTTCTTTTTCCAATAATTCTTTTTGTTTCTGCCAGCCGGGAACTAGTCTTCCTTGGCTGTTTACTATCCGGTGGCAAGGAAGGTCTTCTTCTTTTGGTGCATAAGATAAAGCCTGTCCTACCATTCGTGAATATTGGGGATTACCTATAAGTTGTGCTATTTTTCCGTAAGTAAAAACATTGCCGTAGGGGATTTCTTTTGTAATGCTATATACTTCTTTATAAAACTGTGCTCTGTCCATTCTGTTTATTGATGAATGAAATGCTTGATAGTTGTTATGGGATGAAAAAAAAACATTCGTGGACCAGCATACCGCATTACTTCTTGTATTCGTTTCTTCATTTCTGGTTTATAACAATGTATGGGACAGTTGCGGCAAGTCTTTTTTTGTTCACCGAATGTACAATGCTTTAACCTGTTATGTGCATATTGCAATAACTGCCGACAGGTTGGGCAAAGCTCTTTATTGCCTTCCTTGTACCGACAATAAATTCGGATCATTTGTTCTGCGGTACGCTGTTCTCTTTCAATAATTCTCATCTGTAATGAAGTTTTCGTGTGAATAAAGTGCAAATATAGGACTATTTTTTCTTATTTTTGTATTCAATTAGTGTATAACCTTTAAAACAAAGAGATAATGGATAAAGTTGTTGTTAATTCGTACGAGGATTTTGAGAAGCTGCTAGGACGGCAGATTGGAATTTCCGACTATGTGGAAGTGTCGCAAGACCGAATTAATCTTTTTGCAGATGCTACCTTGGATCATCAGTGGATTCATGTAGATACAGAACGTGCTAAAGTGGAAAGTCCTTATCATAGTACTATTGTACATGGTTACCTGACTCTTTCGTTGCTTCCACATATGTGGAACCAGATTATAGAAGTGAATAATCTGAAAATGATGATCAACTATGGTATGGACAAGATGAAATTTGGACAGGCTGTTCTAGCAGGTCAGAGTATTCGTATGGTAGCAAGTCTTCATTCTTTACAGAACTTGCGTGGCGTAGCCAAGGCTGAAATTAAATTTACAATTGAGATAAAAGACCAACCGAAGAAGGCACTTGAAGGCATCGCTATCTTCTTGTATTATTTCAATTGATTTTATGAGAAATAATCTCCGAAGAAGAATAAGGTGTATTTTTATCGTTCTTGGATAAATGTTTTACCCAAGAACGATTGCTTTGTTTTGATTTTTTTAGACACGTATATATCCTTTGGGGGAAGTTAGGGATTAACAAAATTAATGATGAAATAGAATAGGCATTTGAGATTGTGTAAAAATGAAAAACTTATTTTAGGTTGTTTTTCTCTAAGTAATAACACAAATGATCATATATTTTGTCATCATAGCTAACTTCGGCTTGATGGAGAATGCCTTCGTATGTAAACCCCATTTTCTCCAAAACACGTTGTGAACGTTTGTTTTGAGGATAACAATTTGCACTGATCAAGGTTAATCCTAGTTTGTTGAAGCCATAGTCCAAGACAGCACAGACGGCTTCAGACATATATCCTTTTCCCCATTGGGCTTCATCTAACCAATAACCTATCATTCCGGCATTTGAATTCTCTCTCTTTGGGTCTGGTAGAATTCCTATAGCTCCTATCAGAAGCCGGTCTTCCTTTCTAGTGATGGCCCATGTGTCTTTTTGTGGTATAAATATTGTTTGAAGAATTTTCAGAGATTCTTCCAGTGTGTCATGAGGTTTCCAACCAGCATTATTTCCTAGGTTGGGATTCTGGCAACAGTTAAAAACAGCTTCCGTATCATTCTCTGTAAAAGGACGTAAAATAAGTCGCTCAGTTTCTATTACATGATTTCTCACAGGAGGGTATTCCTGCTTTTTTTTGTAAACACACTCTATCCGGTTTCCGTCTGGATCTAGTATCACACTTTCAAAATAGCCATCTCCTGAAATGCGAGGTTCACCTACGATATGGTATCCTTTAGTACGTAGCTGTTCCGTTAGTGATAAGATAGCTTCTTGGCTTTCAAAAGAAAAAGCTAGATGGGTCAATCCCGGTCTGTTTTCTTCTATCGGGATATTTTGCACGTCAATCCTACTCATCAACTCTAATGTAGCACCACTTTCAAATGAAATGAAGTAAGATTCAAAACCTTTTTGGGAATTAATGTATTTTTCATTACTTGTTCCGTTAAAGTAACGAGTATAAAATTCCCTTAGCTTTTCCAGATGAAATGTCCAAATGGCGATATGATGTATTTTCATGAGTGATTATTTATTCATTATAGATATTTTCTTTAGTTCGTTTTATTCTAAATAAATCATCTTTTTGGTCATTCCACCATCGATGATGATATTTTGTCCATTGATGAAGTCGTTCTCTTCTTGACATAAAAATAAACACATACGTGCTATGTCTTCTGGTTTGCCTACTCGTCTTGATGGATGTTGGGCATGATCTTCTGGGCGTAGCCGTTCGTAATCATTGGTCTGAATCCATCCCGGCGAAATACAGTTTACGGTGATATGAAAGTCGGCAAGGGATAAAGCAAGTGCATGGGTCAGTGAATAGATTCCTCCTTTGGAAGCCGCATAGCTTTCGCTTCCCGGTTCGCTCATTAAATAACGGGTGGAACAGATATTGATAATTCTGCCATACGGGTGATTTTCTGCTTGGGATTTGCGATGCAAAGCTAATGTGCGTGAGGTGATAAATACAGGTCGCAGATTGATGGACAAAATTTTATCAAAATCTTCCACGCTGGTTTCCGTGATGGGAGAAAATTCGCTTATTCCGGCATTGTTAATAATGATGTCCATATCCCCCCACTTTTCAAAAAGCTCGTGCATACAGTTCTCAAGGGATTCTTTATTACTTACATCGGCATGATAAAAAATTGCTCCGGTCTCTTTGGCTGTCTGTATTCCTAAATCCTCATTTTTGTCACAAAAGGCGACTTGGTATTGTGAGTTGCAGAAAGCTTTCACAATGTTTCTCCCTATGCCATCGGCACCTCCTGTGATGAATGCTTTTCTAGGAAGTTTGATTGTATTGTCTGTCAGGTCCTTTGGTTGAAGCTTGACGGAAATCGTTTTCTTCTTTCCTTGTTTACGTTTTTTTTCCCATGCAGCCTTTCGGGCTTCATATTGTTCGTATTGCCTTTCTATATAATTGTCTGCCATAAGTTTTGAAATATATTTATCGGAATGTTATTCTATTGTTTACCATAAAATTAACAGCTCCATATATTATTATTCCAATAAATTGTGCTGTAAATTCTTTGATTCCTATTGCTTCTATCATCAGTATCACAAAAAGAAGTTGTATGCCATAGGCAATACCAAAAGCGGTACAAAAGAGCATTATTTGTTGCCAAAGACTGTTTTGGGGATTGCTGGAAGGAAAAATCCAATATTTGCTCCATATAAAATTATGGGTTTGAGCGATGAGATATGCCATAATATTTGCTACTATATATTTTCCTTTGAATGAGAAGTAACTCATCACAATCCATATCACTAACATGGTAATAAGGTAATTTAAGGTTCCTATTGTAGCAAAACGAACTAAACGTACTGATGCTTTCATCCTCTTTTTATTGGTTTGTTTTATATGGTGAATTTGGGTACAAAAATACTAAAAATATGTGATTTTAATGCTTGTATAATAAAAAAGAAGCCTACTCATCTTAGTTTCTGTTTTAATGTTGTTCAGCATTTTTTGAAGGAAAATTTAAACTGGCTTTTTTCAGTTTTGTCCTGAATTTGAAGTTCAATTGTAATAGAGGTGGACTTTTTTTAGGGGAAAGATGGGAAGAAACGCTGAAAAGCATGGTGGAAATCCGCAGAAAGTGTTGATGCAAATATGTTGATTTTATGACAATCGGACAATATATAAGGCACACTTTTATATCATGCAAAATAATAGCATGTTATAGATGTACCTTATAAACTGTCTGATTGTAAATATTCAAAATCTGTGATTAATGAATTTCGATGACTCTGTTCACTTTGGCTTTTTCTTCAGGAGTGCGTTTAGGCAAATCAATGGTCAGAACACCATTGCTGGCATTGGCGCTGATTTTTTCCTTAACCACATCTTCAGGAAGAATCAAAGCTTGTTCGAACTTAGAGTAAGAAAATTCACGACGTAAATATCTTCTGTTGTGATGGTCGTCCTCTTTTATTTCATTCTTTTTCTCCATTGAGATCACTAGTTCGTTGTTTTCGCTGATGTGGATATTGAAATCTTCTTTAGTCATACCCGGAGCAGCAACCTCTACTTTATAATCTTTGTCACTTTCAATGACATTAATTGCAGGGGCGGTAGCGTTGGCTCTTGTCAACCATTCATTATCAAAGAAATCGTTGAAAATACTTGGTAACCAATTCTGATTGTTATACTTTCTAGTCGGCATCATAATTATAATCTCCTATATTTTAAATTGTTACTAGACTGCTTTTTGATTTTTTTATCTTGTCGTTTTTGGAAATACACTGATGTTCTTGCAAAGTATATGCCTGATGGCAAAATGTCAGCCGGAAATGAAATGAATTTAAATCTGTGAAGATAATTTTAATGAATATCGAGATGTGTTTAAACCTTTGTAAAATTTGTTTGCAGTTGAGAAGCAAGGCAAAGTGATAAAGAAAGCCATTTTGTCAGCAAATGGTGGCTGTTATTTATGTTTGTATATTATCTTTGCGTCGTTTTATAAAGATAACCATTAAAGAAGAAAAGGAAATATCATGTTGGCATATACTTATATTAAACAGGGAAAATTTGAATTGATAGAGAAACCGAAGCCTGAGTTGAGAGACTCGCGTGATGCTATTGTGCGCGTTACTCTCGGGAGTATTTGTACCAGTGACTTGCATATTAAACATGGTGGTGTGCCACGTGCTGTTCCCGGAATAACAGTGGGGCATGAAATGGTGGGTATTGTGGAGCAGACAGGACGTGATGTTAAATTAGTCAAACCGGGCGATAGAGTTACCGTCAATGTGGAAACCTTTTGTGGAGAATGTTTTTTTTGCCGGCATAGATATGTGAATAATTGTGCTGATCCTAATGGGGGATGGGCCTTGGGATGTCGGATTGATGGGGGGCAGACGGAGTATGTTCGCGTACCTTATGCTGATCAAGGCTTGAATCTCATTCCCGATTCCGTGAGTGATGAGCAAGCTTTGTTTGTAGGAGATATCCTTGCTACAGGATTTTGGGCTGCTCGCATTTCGGAGATTACCGAAGAAGACACGGTGCTTGTCATTGGTGCGGGACCTACGGGAATCTGTACTTTGCTTTGCGTGATGCTGAGAAAGCCGCAGCGCATTGTTGTTTGTGAACAATCTTCTGAAAGAATTCGGTTTGTTAGGGAACATTATCCGCAGGTAGAAGTTGTCACTCCAGAAGAATGTAAGGAATTTGTATTGCAAAGTAGTCCACACGGTGGTGCGGATGTAG
>ENA-OPGG01000124-OPGG01000124.1-human-gut-metagenome-genome-assembly--contig:-NODE-124-length-12119-cov-1.734416_pt1 | contig 12119 bp, 10 predicted proteins | sample MGYA00241643_ERZ501583 | MGnify/ENA primary metagenome ERZ501583 (study PRJEB25962, sample SAMEA2042386) | human gut metagenome | biome: human gut; feature: human-associated habitat; material: faeces...
AATTATATCCGGTTCCGGCGAAAGCGGGTTTCAGGGCAATACCCGCACGCATCAGGGTATCTCCGTAAGCAGTCAGTTCTTCTTTTTCCCCATCCATATTTACAAATCGCGAAAGAATCTCCTGTAATGCAGATCCTTGCTTGATATGAACCGGAGAAACGGTGTTCACAAGGTCTCCGAAGTCTTTCAGATTGTATTTGATATTCCTGCCGTAGAAATGATATTTCACATCCGGAAGTAACCCCACCGGGCGATACCAGTCATGGGATTGGTTTGGAGTTGTCAGGCGTCGGAAGAACAGCCCCACTGCTCTTCTTCCATCCGGGGACACGCAGGTCCAGGATAAGGTTTCCGAGTCGGAAGCTTCGTTTTCTGCTCCACGATAAAAGGATCCAAACTGGAAAACATCCCGCCATTTTTTATAAAGTGCAATCTGCTCCCGGATTGCGTTGAGGTCACTTCCGGACAGATCCTTTAAATTACATTCATATCCTAAGACACCGAAGGAAGCCACCTGAAAACGGGTCTCAAGGGGCGTGATCCTTAAGGTCTGATGATTTGGACAAGATGACACATGTGCTGTAAATACCGATAAGGGATATCCATAGCTGTAACTGTTCTGAATCCCGGTACGGCACAGTGCGTCAGTATTATCGCTCGCCCAAATCTGCGGGAAATAACTTAATATTCCCAGATCAAAACGATTTCCACCTGAACTGCAGCCTTCAAACAAAATTTCAGGGAAACGTGTGGTCAGCTCATCCATAATGTGATACAGCCCCAGTACATAACGATGTGCCGTCTCTCCCTGTTTTGCAGCCGGCAGATAAGGGGAATAAATATCACTGAAATTACGGTTCATATCCCACTTTACATAACGGATGTCTCCGGAGGAAAATACCTTCGTCATGGAATCTATTACATATTGCTGTACTTCGGGATTGCACAGATCCAAGAGGCGCTGATTACGTCCCTCGGAGTGGGGATGTCCCGGAATCATCATTGCCCAGTTGGGATGTTCTTGATAGAGACGGCTGTTTTCACTGATCATCTCCGGCTCTACCCAGAGACCGAAATCCACCCCCAGGGCTTTGATTTTTTTACTGAGGGAAGCAATTCCTCCGGGCAGCTTCTTCGGATCCGGTTCCCAGTCTCCCAGGGAGGAAGTATCGTCATTCCGCCCGGAAAACCACCCGTCATCCATGATGAACAGTTCGACGCCGACATCTGCTCCCGCTTTTGCCAGCTGCAACAGCTTTCTCTCATCAATCTTAAAATAACATGCTTCCCAGCTGTTTAACAGAACCGGACGGGGGCTTTTCTTCCAGACACCCCGCACAATATGCTCTCTAATAAAGGAATGTAACTGTCGGCTGAGTCCGCCATAACCATTTGAAGAATAGCTTAAAACAGCCTCTGGTGTATCAAAATGCGTTTCCATAGTCAACTCCCGGGAAAAGCTCTGTGGATTAATCCCGCTTACAAAGCGCAGTTTCCCATAAGAGTCTTTCTCAAGGGCTTCATAATGATTTCCACTGTAGATCAGATTGCAGCCGATACAGGAGCCAAAAGTCTCACAGGTGTTCTTATGTCCCAGGATCATAAAAGGATTCGAGCGGTTCGAAGAGGTTCCCGTATAAGACGCATTTATAAATTTGCCGGAACGTAAGGAAATCTGTTCTCTGTGCATCTCTCTTGCCCAGGCACCGCTGAAATGAGTGATCACGGAATAATCCTCTGTCAGATCTAACTGTGCACTGAGACATCGCTCCAAGGTGACAGATGCGTCACTGTGATTGATCAACCGTGCGCTTCTGGTAATGACATCACATTCTTCGAATACGGTATAAAACAGCTGCAACTCCAAATGATTCGTAACATCCTGCAAAACAATCTGAAGGCATTCCGCGGAATCAGTTTCCACTTCCGAATAGCTGTGAGGAAGTCCGGAATCCTGCAGGCACTGCTCTTTTTCCTTTAAAGTAATAATTTCATAGGAATCAAAAGTAAAGTCAGAGGTGACACTTCCGTCGGAAAATCTGACTTCCAGAAAAGGTTCTCTGATATCTCCCTTTCCCAACGTACCAACCTCCAAGCAGACATCTTCCATGGAGATCTGCGGATGTTCCCTGTCGTAGGTACAGGTGTTGCCCGGAGCGAAGGCTCTCTGTATGACAAGGGGCGCACAGGAGGAAGGATCCTGTGAAACCACAGTGATCCGCTCCCCGTAATACAGATGTTCTGAATGTCCGGTCTTCATGACACGTATTCCGTAGGTTGTGTGGGCTGTCTGTAAAAAGAACCATGGTTTTGTATCGGAATCTTTTACAATCTGAATCATGCTTTAAGCCTCCTGAATCTCTTTTAATCGTTCCTCGGTCAGCTGATATTTCTTATGAAAGAAAATGACACCGATGACAAGGAGCAGAATAGGGAATAACGCCATCGTCATGCGAAGCCCTACCACAGAGCTTCCGGAAGCCCCATCGCTGGTATCAGAGCTTAAGTTGCAGAGGTTCAGGCACAGGGATGCCACTAACGCAGAAATACCGGAAGCCAGTTTTACCACGAAGGTCTGCATGGAGAAAATGACACTCTCGTCTCGGCGATGATTTTTCCATTGACCGTAATCTACGGTATTGGCTAAAAATACGGTAGTCAGTACTGTCAGCATACCATTGGCGGCAAAGATCAGGAAGCCGGGAAGGAACAGTAAAAATACAGTACTCATATTCGTAAAACATAAAAGAAGCAATACAGCATATCCGGCAATTGCCATCAGGAAGCTGACATAGAAGATCCGGATGGTACTCATAAACTTACGAAGTAACGGGAACAAAAGCATCATGGCGAGAATCTGTACTGCCCCGCCGAAGGTGTTGAACAGTGTATAGGAATTGTACCAGGTATCTCCGCCAAAATCGTATTTAAAGAAATAAATTACCAGGTTGGAGGTGGTATAGATCGCGCAGTTGATCAGTACGATGGTAATGACCACTGCCATCGCCTGATCGTTCTGAATTAACGCCTTGAACATCTGACCGATGGAAGGTGCGTCCACATCTACCGTAGATTTTTCCTTGATATTAATGCAGGTAACGGTAATAAATATCACGAACAGCACGGCAATGATCAGGGTGAACCGGGAAAATCCGACCCGCTCTTCTCCTCCGCCCAGGGCATTGACGCAGAGCATGGTGATCACGGTGATAATGGCAGAGCCTACACCGGCGCAGGAACGTCCCAGCGTAGACAATCCTTCACGCTCTTTTCCGCTGTGAGTAAATGCCGGTATCATGGACCAGAAGGGAATATCCATCATGGTATAGGTCACACCCCAGAGAATATAGGTGACTGCCGCATATGCTACCAGTCCATTGCCATTCAGTGCAGGAGGTGCCGAGAACATCAGATACAGAACAACAGCATTGGTTACTGTGCCGATCATCAGCCAGGGGCGGAACTTCCCCCATCTGGTCCTGGTCTTGGCTACGATGACGCCCATGAAGGGATCGTTAAACGCATCGAACACTCTTGCAACCAGCAGAATGATACCCATGGCTACGGCGTTCACGCCTAAAATATCCTGATAATAATACAAAATATAGCTGGCAGACAGCATGTATACCATATCTTTGCCTACCGCACCCAGTCCATAAGAAAATTTTTCTTTTCCGCTTAAACTCATGATTAATCCTGATCCTTTCTTATGCAATCTTTTGAAATCCTTTGAAATCTTTCTCTCAAATGAAACCATTAAATCGTTAACAAATGTCTGCTTTGCAGCCACTTGTTTTTCCTTGAGGCTCATTATATCATAAATTTCATTGATATAACACCCCGCTTTTTGCCCGTATTTGCTGAAAAGTTCAGTTTTGAATATCTCCGCAAATCTCACAAAATCCCGCTATTTAGTAACAAATTAGTAACAGATTACATCAGGTCATTGACCCTTGCCTGTACTGCTGCATAATCATAACCTTCTGCGGTGATTCTGTTCTTACGATCAGCACCGTTTCCATACTCACCACGGATGACTGCCCTTGCAATTTCATCAATGGATTTCTTAGGTGTTCCGCAAAGTTCATTGACCTTGTTCTGAACTGCGGTGTAATCATAACCCGCCTGTTCAATGCGGTTCTTTCTGTCCTGACCGTTGCCCCAAGCACCATTGATGACTTCCTGTGCAATTTCATCAACAGATTTCTTTGGTGTAGTGTCTACCCCTAAAATCTCATTGACCTTTGCCTGAACCTCATCATAGTTGTACCCGGCTGCTTCAAGTGCTGCTTTACGATCAGCACCATTGCCATACTTGCCGTTGACAACATCCTGTGCAACTTCATCCACTGACTTTGAAGGTGTCTGCTGTGCAGCACCGTCATATTGTGTAAGGTTGTTATCTCTGATAACACGCATCAGGTTTGTTACATAAGTGCTTGATGTTGCATAGCCATCTGCCTTGATGTTCTCCACATAAGTCTGTGGGTCTGTAACCCCTTTAAGGTTTGCATATCTTGAATAGTTGATGAAATCAAAGTAACCCTTGACACCATCTTCCATAGAATCAAACACACGGAAATTGTCACGAATGTTCGTGTGAACGCCCGGTGTATATTCCTCTGATGTTGCCATGTTGACAGACTTACCAGTCCAAGCACTTCCGCACTTCAAACCAAAATAGTTGTGATACTTGGCAGCAAGGCTTGACTGTCCCCACCCTGATTCAAGAATTGCCTGTGCAATGATCGGACTGTGTACCTTGATACCATACTGTGCAGCATATTTGATGACATAGGCTGCAATCTGTGAAATAAATGTCTGCTTATCCATAATTATTTACCCTCACTTTCTGTCTTTTTCTGTAAAATATCAATAGCCTTGGTGATGACTGCCGGGAGTGGTAACCCCATAAGACCCGCATTTTCCACAAGGGAAATTGTTTCATTGGCAATGAACGCAATAATTACTGCATCCCTGATGTAATTTGTGCCAATGACAAGATCAAGGCGGTAAGCAACCAGTACAAAAATCAGGGTCATGCATTTTCTGCAAAGACCTTTCCATCCCGCCTTGCTTTCAAGTGAACCTGTGTCTGTCTTAGGACTGTTCTTGAACACCCCCGCAACAATCAGTCCTGAAATATAATCAAGACCCATGAAGATCAGAAGGGTTGTAAGTCCCGCATCCCAACCACCAAAAAAAGATGCGATTGCTGAACCAATCACACCTAATACACTGCAAATAGTCTGTTTCATTTTCTCTGTCCTTTCTGAACATAAAAACAACCGCTTGTGACCTCATATAAGGGTCATATAGCGGTTGTTTTTGTTCCTGTGATAATTTCCTTGTCTGTTGATTACTCTGCTAATTCAGGGCAATCAAGGTCAATCAGAACTTCCTTCACTTGCACACCATTCTGAATAGTTCATTTCCTGACCGCTTTCAATCTTCTTCCTGATTGCGGTCATTTTCCGTTCAAATTCCTGACAGGTGGATTTTCTAAGAAGGGTATCTTTCAAGAAAATCCTGTACCCTACAAAATCAATACCCCGGATGAACGAAGGGAATATCTGATAGTTGCCTTTTATTCTTAATTTCAAATTCTGTATGAAATATTCATTGATTTCTGCAAGTAACTGATGCAGTTCTTCTTTGGTTCTTGCAAAAATACAAATATCATCCATATAACGGTAATAGTGCTTTACCCGCTTAACTTCTTTTATCCAGTGGTCAAAACCTGATAGGAAGAAATTGCCATCATACTGTGAAAAGTAATTCCCTATTGGAATACCGACACCTTCAATGAAGTCCTTGCCGTTTACCTTCACTATCTTGATTTCATTACCACAAGACCGATAAAATTCAATGTTTTCATCCGTTGCCGGACAAGTGCTGATTGAATCAATTACTTCATCAATCAGTTCAAGCAGTTCAGGGTCTTTGTACTTCCGTCTGAACTTCTGTTTTAGTGTTTCGTGGTCAATGGAAGGGTAAAATTTCTTGCAGTCTATTTTCAAACAATAGGTCATTTCTTCCGGCACGGTATCAACCGCCAACCGTAACTTCTTGTATGCTGCATGAATACCCTTGTTTGGTATTGCTGAATATGTATCATCAGTGAAATACGCTAATAACTGCGGTTCAATCACCTGTAAAACCGCCCATTGTGCAATTCTGTCAGGGAAGAATGGAAGTTTGTATATTTCCCGTTCCTTCTTGCCGTCCTTTTTCGTAAAAGTGGCATATTCCGAAGTTTTGTATAAATGGTTTTGAAGCATCCATTACAGACCCGCCAAATAGTAGTATCACGGTGTATTTTGCACCGCTGCCATAAAACCGTTTAGCTATTTTCCATAAACAATCACCACGCACAACCGTATAGGTCTGTGCTGCTGCCGGGGCGGGTGAATTGTTGGTTTCCCGCTTAGGCTCTGCACTTGCCTTTGGCTTGGATGCAGCAATTTTGATGTTGACTGTCTTTGTTCCATAGTCCCGGTACTGTTTCAGATTGAACTTGACCTTGAAGTCAAACCCGTTCTTGGCATCCTCTGAAATTTTGTAATCTTCCAAAGATACCTTCATGTTCGTATTCAGCAGTTTTTTCCCCACCGGGGTCTTTCTGCACACAATGAACTGGAATGTCTTTTTGCCTGTTTTCAACCCTTCAAAAATATCAAAGAAATATCCCGCTTCTTTGAAACCATTCTTATACACCGCATAAGGATGTTTTACTTGCGGGATTTCTGCTTCAAATTCAATGTCGGTCAACCCGGCTTTTTTCAGGATATTGATTTCACCTTCATTTATCAGGTTGACCGTTTTGTTATTACCATTGATTTTGATGCTGATTTTTTCAGGGGTGACAGGAAAAAGGCATTTGTCAAAATACATATCATATCCGCTTCTTGCCATTTATTCATGCACCCCTTCCGTCATATTGTCTACCGCTTCATTGACTGAATCTGTCAGTTTGGTCATAAAACCATCAATGTCATCACCGCTGTTCACGGTGTTCTGCATACCTGACATATCAACATTGATTTCAGCGGTTGTGAATCTGTTAATTGCTTCTTGTTCTGCAATGTCACGCAAATACTTCAAATCTTCTTCTGTAACATCCAAAGAATCCTTGATTTTGCCTGTGTTATCGTCAATGTTTCCAATGCTGTCACCCACGCCTGAATTTGCTATTGCATCATTGAACCCTGATGTGTAATCACCCACATAACCAAAAAGTTTCAGGCTGTTCTTCTGAAAATCTTCATTGGTTACTTCAAAAACTTCCCCTTCAACACCCCAGTCAAGTTCAAGGGGCATTGTTGCAATACCTCTATCAGACAGTGCAGCAGATGCGGATGCAGCCGATACAAAGTTGATATAAGCACCGGGAAGTTCTTTGTTCTGTGAGGTAAATGTACCACCACCTAAAGCCATACTATTTCACCTGTCCTTTCATGTATTTTTCAACTAAATTGTCAACAGTTTTCATGGTGTAACTTTTATCTTCATCAAGAAGGGCATCCACCAAGTCCCTTCTGTTTGCAAAACGGGCAGATGCAAGAATCTGTTCCTTGCTGAACATTGGTTCAGTCTGTTCAGACCTTGCAGCAGTTCCCGTTGTTCAGTGTACTGTCTGCCAGTTCAGAATAGGCATCCGGCTTGTAGTCCCAAGGAATCTTGTTAGTAATAACAATGTCCGTGCTGAATGGTTTCAGTTCCCCGGTCACAAGGTCATATATACCATTGTTGAAAGCAATCAGGTTTGCATCCGACTGTTCTTTTTCATCAACGATCAGTTCCATGTAGTCAAGAACTTCCCGGCGTTGCATCTTTTTCAAGTTTGGGATGTGCTGAATCATGTTTGATTCAATTTCTTTGTACCCATTGGAATACACACCGTCTTTGTATATATGCAACTGTCCGTTGATTTTGATAACGTGTGCCGTGTTCTTCATAAACACTGCAAACTTGTCAAACAGGAATGTACTGCCAAGGAAAAAAACGGGTTTCTGAAAAGCATCATCACGCAAGATCACTTCCAGTTCATCATCTGACAGCGGTTGTTTCAGAACAAACTTGTTCAGGATGCGGATGCACTCACGGGTTTCTTCAACCGTGAAATCATTTGCAGTCAGAGTCAGGATGTAATTGAAAAGTGCCTGATTCCTTCCGTCCCCGGCATCCATATCAACAAAGTCTGCGGTTGCCTTGACCGGGAACAACCACTTGGGAACTTCCTGATACTTTCCACCTTCTTCAATGTCCCATTCACAAAACCTTTCTTCACCGTCAATCTTGATAACCTCATAGGATAGCTTACTGCCGACTTTTATATCAGCAGTAAGACCAACCGCCAACTGAACGTGTGTCCTGTTCCTTGCAATAGTATGATTCTTGAAAAGAAAGTGTTTTCCCCTACTGGTACAAAGGACTTTACAGTCAAGTTGCAGTTCTTCCACAATGTTCATCAGAATTTCAGATTGGTCAGAATCATCAATGTCAATAAGGATAGTGTCATCAGCCAAAACCCCGCCGAACCCGTTCAGGTTTTTCACTTCATCATAGGTTTTCCATCTCTTACTGTTGCAGTGTTCACATACAGGTGTGGTTGTATAGTATCTTTCAGGTACTTCAATCCCGGCAACACCTGTTATAATATTACCATTTTCAGTGTGCTCCAGTTCAGCAACAAATTCCCAGTCATTTATGACTGCTGTTCCTTCCGCTTCTACCAGTACAAAACGGGCAGTGTACTTGTTTCCTTTTTCGTCCTTCAACTCTCTGAACTCTTCACCAGTCTGTTCATAGTGGAAATCACAACCGTATGCCTTGCACTTATTAAAAATACGCTTCAACTTCTTTTCAAGTCTATCAAGATTACCTTCATAGATTGCATACTTCATAGCCTTACCATTTCCTTTCCCAGTTCCTTCAAAAAGTTGTCTATTGTCAGCACACCTTATTACATCAGGGGTGTCTTGCCTTTATCAGATTTCACATTAAAATCTGCAAACCTGTCAGCTAACATTTGAACTTTTTGAACGGTACTGTTCAAACCGCCGGGGTTTCACATTAAAACCACCAAAACCTGTTGACCTACACACAATAGACAATTTTTTGAAAGAACTGAAATCCTATTCCTTGGTTCTTTTCCCCGGAACTGCTGCAACAGTTCTTTTTGAAGTAGTCAGGAAGTCGGGGAACTTCCTGACCTGTGAAACAAAGTGCTGTGTCATCTCGTGCGGTTGATTCTTCCACTTAACGGTTTCTTGTTTTAGGGGTAAAGTGCTGATTGGTTCAGCCTGTTCAGTTTTCTTCAAATAGTTCTGAATACTTTGCTTTCTTGCCCTACCGTTCCTGTTTTCTTCAACTACTTTGACGGGTCATGTTTATTCTTCACACGCTCTGTCTGCTATCCGGCAGCCTGACCACCATGTCACTTGCGTGTAGCCCTATCGCTTCACCCGTTCCTTCCTACTTGCTTTGTTTCGAGTAGATGTTTTATCTACTGACATAACAATACCATTCAGTAGATAAAATGTCAACACTTTTTTATAAAAAATTTGATAAAAGTTGATATTCAATCTATTTTATGGTATTCTTTAAGCATAACCAACCGGGAAGAAGGTGATTAAATGACAATAGGTGAAAGGATAAAAGCAAGGCGGGATGAATTAGGAATGTCACAAGAAGAACTTGCACATAAGATTGGATATAAAAGCAAAACTTCCATAAACAAGATCGAACTTGGTATTCAGGAATTACGGCAATCAAAAATAAAACAGATTGCTGATGCACTCCAAACAACTCCGGCTTATATCATGGGTTGGAAGGAAACAGAAGAAGATCAGCAGTTAAAAAAGTGTCGTGAACTGTTCAAGAAATGTCACGGTTCAGATGCTTATGATGTGGTTTCCTTGTATCTCACCCTTGATGAATCCGACAAAAATGTTGTAAAGACTATGATTGAATCATTGCTTTCAGCAGAAAAATATTCTGTTAAAAAAGAATCATTGAACGCATAGGCAATATCATCATGGTTGATTTTTCAAAAAGGTAACTGTTGGTAACAGGTAACTGTTGCTTTTCTATACTGTATATTTTACTTTTTATATTCTTATTTATATAAGATATTTTATTATTAAGAAAAATACTACCAAACAGATACCAACCGTTACTATATTGAAAACACTGTATTTGCAACAGTTACTTGAACAGTTACCAACCGTTACGAACAGTTACCACAAAGAAGGGAAGGTCAGATTTATGAAAAAAGTCATTAAACTTGTCGTTTTAGCAATCGTCGTTATTTTTGTAATTATGGTTGTAAAGGATATTTCAAAGAATCCCATTCAGAAAAAAGAAACATCATCAGAAGAAATCCCTGTCATCTTAGATGCAAATACTTATTCAAGGATTTCATCTGAAAAGTTGGTTGAATTACTTGGTGAACCAAAGTCAACAGAAGATTGGAACAATAAAAATTCCAAAGGCACATTTCAAATGCAGCTTTACACTTATGACTTAGATGGAATGTATTCAGAATTTATTCTGTATGAAGATGCTGTTGTCAAGATCAGATGCTTTGCAACTGAACCGTGGGAAATCAAGAAAGACTTTGACAATGTGTTCAAAATGTTCAATATCACTGTGAAGGACAGTGCAAGAAAAGTTGTTGACACGGGTGTTACTTATAAGTTTTCACCAGTATCAGACACCGTTGCAGAATTTGAAGTTTATAATTTTGATTCTGAAAAGCACACTTTTGATTCAGTCTATATCACATACAATTTAAATTATTTTGATGATCCTAATTAACTGAACAAAAAATGAACCCCAACCGTTGCAGCGGTCAGGGTTCTTATAACTCTATACCAAGGAATAGGATGATATAGGCTATGCAACCCTAATTATATCATCCATTCCTTGAAATTTCAATCAGGAAGGAATGATATACATGGGAAGAAGAAACCCAAACGGTTACGGGTGTGTGACCAAGTTGAAGGGTAACCGTTCACGCCCGTGGCTTGCCAAGGTCACCATATATGACGAACAGGGACACGCAAAACAAACCCCTATCGGTTACGCTGAAACAGAAGAAAAAGCCAACATTCTATTGGCTGAATATAACAACAATCCTTGGGACATTGACCGGGAAAAGGTCACCTTGGTTGTACTCTATCAGCGTTGGTCTGAAATCAAGTTACCCAAGTTAGGAAAATCAAATCAACAGTCTTTGCGTTCAGCGTTCAAGCACTGTTCAAAATACTACGGTGTGAAGTACCGATCACTGAAATCTTATCAGATGCAAGACTGCATTGACAACTGCGGGTGTGGGTATTCAACACAATGGTCAATCAAGAATCTGTTCGGACACCTTGACAGATTCGCATTTGAAATTGACCTGATAGATAAAATGTATTCACAAATTACCACCGCCCCACCAATACCTGATACCACCCGTGAACCGTTCACGCCTGAACAGGTTGATGCACTATGGAAAATAAAAGATGACCCTTGGGTTAATACCGTGCTGATCTACATATATACGGGGTTCAGATTACAGGAATTGTTGGGAATGAAAACTGAACAGGTGAACATCAAGGACTGGTACTTTGAAGGTGGAATCAAGACCGCTGCCGGAAAGTGCCGTATTGTTCCAATACATGACCGCATCAAACCATTTGTGAAAGCACTGGTTGATGAAGGGAACAAGTACCTGTTCACCTATCAGGGTAAAAAGTTCAGTCAGGCAAATTACTATAAGTGTTGGGGTGAAATCATGGAAAAGATAGGTGCAGACAAGACACCGCATGAAGCACGACACACCTTTGAAACCAATCTTGACAATGCCAAAGGCAACAGAAAATGTATTGATATGCTGATGGGTCATAAGTCAAAGGATGTGGGAAACAGGGTGTATAATCACAAGACTATTGAACAGTTACGGGAAACCGTTGCCCTGTTAAAATAATATTTTTTACGCTGAACCAGTAACAAATTAGAAACAAAAAAGACGGGAAATGCCGTAAAATCAAGCATTTCCCGTCTTAAAAAATGTATTATATCATAAAAGCAAGGGAAAAAACGGGAAAGTCATTACAAAAGTGGAAAGT
>ENA-OPGG01000154-OPGG01000154.1-human-gut-metagenome-genome-assembly--contig:-NODE-154-length-10768-cov-1.864837_pt1 | contig 10768 bp, 3 predicted proteins | sample MGYA00241643_ERZ501583 | MGnify/ENA primary metagenome ERZ501583 (study PRJEB25962, sample SAMEA2042386) | human gut metagenome | biome: human gut; feature: human-associated habitat; material: faeces...
CTCTATGAGGCTGATCAGTTCTCTGGCTGCCAGGCAACCGATCTGTTCGGTATCCTGCTGGACTGTGGTCAGCCTGGGCTCCAGCTGTCTTGCGGACTGAATCCCATCATATCCTGCCACCGAGATATCTTCGGGAATCTGTAACCCCCTCTCCCTGATAGCATTGATGCCTCCGAAAGAAGCAAAGTCATCCGGATAAATGATACATGTCGGTGGATCCGGAAGATCCAGTAATTCGTTAGTCACACGATAGGTCGTGGCAGTATCTCTGTAAGCTGCTTCTCTGATGTACTCATCGGGAATCTGTAGCCCCAGTCGTTCTGCCGTCCGGTAGAAGCTGGATAATCGTCCCGAGGTAACCGCTGACATTGCGCCGTGGATATAGGCAATTTTTCTATGTCCTCTGCTATATATGTATTCCAACAGTTCTTTCATACCTGTCACATTGTCCGACATGATCGCGATACGGTTATTAAACAGATAGTCAATAGTAACTACTGGGATGGAACTCTGTACTAATTCAATGACTTCGGGATCTGCGAAATCGATACAGGCGAGCACCACTCCGTCAAAGCCTCTGTACCTGCTGTGTTCCAGGTAGGACATCCGATCCGGACGGTTCTTGCAGCTGTTAATAAAGGTAATGTCGTAACCGCTCTTCTCTGCTGTCCTTTTGAAGCTGTCCAGTACACTGGAAAAGTAATCATGGGTCAGACCGCTTTGTGCTTCATCTACGAAGAGGACTCCTATTCCATAAGTTCTGTTCGTCTTCAGTGCTCTGGCGGAAAGGTTCGGGGAATATCCCATCTCCTTGGCTACCCGTCTGATATTTGCTTTGGTTTCTTCTCCAATGTCCTTGTGGTCGTTCAGTGCCTTGCTGACAGTTGCAACGGAGACTCCACAAATCTTGGAAATGTCTTTCAATGATGCCATACCGTTCTCCTGTTTCATGTCTTCGTCATTTCATCCGACCTGTTTTGTAACTTAATCGTTTTCGTAGTTTTAATATATACCACCTTTGAGCATTTTGCAATACTTTTTTGCAGTTTTTTTCTAAAAAATATCCACTTTGTCTATAATTAACAATTTCAAATAAGTGTTTTTGTACATTTGGCTTGTGCAGCAATTGGGTTTCTTCTATATAATGGCAAAGTATGCGATAACGTTTGCTACTATTTTGTTTCGTAAATCTGCTTTTTTCAAGATCCGTTTTGTTTTGTATCTTCTGTCCATGTTTTTCTTGCGTATTTGTATATATTGCGCATTTTACAGGCTTTTTCAATATTCGTATTGCATTTTCAGCACTGCTTCTGTATAATACAAATCAGAATTCCGGATTACTTAATCGTTTACTGAGCATTAAGCAGTCCGCAGCGAAAAAGCAAACACTCAACATACAACAACATGAAAGAAGGAGATTTTCTTATGAAGTATGGTCATTTTGATGATGTGCATCAAGAATATGTCATCACTACTCCCAAGACTCCGCTTCCCTGGATCAACTACCTGGGTTGCAACGAGTTTTTCAGTCTGATATCCAACACCTGCGGCGGATATACTTTCTATAAGGATGCCAAACTGCTGCGTCTGACCCGTTATCGTTACAATAATGTACCGACAGACATCAACGGCAAATATCTGTATATTAAGGATGGAGATACCGTATGGAATCCCGGCTGGCAGCCTACGAAGACCGAACTGGACTCTTACGAGTGCCGTCACGGTATCGGTTACAGCCGTTTCACCTCTTCCAAGAACGGTGTTAAGGCTTCCGTGCTCTCTTTCGTTCCTCTGAATGATAACTGTGAGATCTCCCAGCTGACTCTGACCAACGGAAGCTCCGAGGACAAGAAGCTGTCCGTATTCTCTTATGTAGAATGGTGCCTGTGGAATGCCGACGATGATATGAAGAACTTCCAGCGTAACTTAAGCACCGGCGAAGTGGAGGTACAGGATTCGACTATTTACCACAAGACCGAGTACCGCGAACGCCGTAATCATTACGCAATTTATTCTGTAAATACGAAGATTGATGGTTTCGATACCAGCAGAGATGCTTTTCTTGGTGCGTACAGAGGTGCGGATTCTCCCGAAGCGGTTGAGAACGGCAAGTGCACAAACTCCATGGCAAGCGGCTGGTCTCCCATTGCTTCTCATCAGATCAATGTGGATCTGGCAGCCGGCGAGACCAAGACTTTCATCTTCGTACTGGGCTATATCGAGAATCCCGAAGACGAGAAGTGGGAGTCCTACGGTGTGATCAACAAGACCCGCGCGAAGGAAATGCTGGCAAAATACCAGACCGACGCCCAGGTAGAAGAAGCTTTCGCAGCGCTGCAGGCTTACTGGAAACAGTTACTTGCCCGTTACACGGTAGATTCTGCTGACGAAAAAGTAAACCGTATGGTCAACACCTGGAACCAGTATCAGTGCATGGTAACCTTCAACATGTCCCGTTCCGCTTCTTATTATGAGTCCGGAATCGGTCGTGGCATGGGCTTCCGTGATTCCTGCCAGGATCTGCTCGGCTTCGTACATCTGATCCCGGATCGTGCAAGAGAGCGTATCATCGATATCGCTTCCACCCAGTTCCAGGACGGCAGCGCTTACCATCAGTGCCAGCCGCTGACCAAGAAGGGCAACTCCGATATTGGCAGCGGCTTCAACGATGATCCTCTGTGGCTCATTGCAGGTACCAGTGCTTACGTAAGAGAGACCGGTGATACCTCCATCCTGACCCAGATGGTTCCTTTCGACAACGATATGAGCGTAGCTGCTCCTCTGATGGATCACTTAAAACGCTCCTTAGACTATATCATCAACCACAAAGGTCCTCACAATCTGCCTCTGATCGGCCGCGCCGACTGGAATGACTGTCTGAACCTGAACTGTTTCTCCGCTCATCCCGGAGAATCCTTCCAAACCTTCGGTCCGAGTGAAGGACCCGTGGCAGAATCCGTATTCATTGCCGGTATGTTCGTAAAATACGGCGAAGAATATGCCCAGCTGTGTGAGCTGATGGGTGATGCTGATGAAGCTGCCCGCGCACGCAAGGAAGTACAGGCAATGTACGATGCGATCCTGAAGGATGGCTGGGACGGCGACTGGTTCGTTCGTGCTTACGATGCTTACAGCCACAAGGTAGGTTCCAAGGAATGTCGCGAAGGTCAGATCTACATCGAGCCTCAGGGCTTCTGTGTACTCGCCGGTGTCGGTGTAAAGGAAGGTCTTGCCGAGAAGGCACTGAATTCCGTAAAAGAAAGACTGGATACCAAGTATGGTGTCATGATCTTACAACCTGCATACACGGAGTATCACCTCGAACTTGGTGAAGTATCCTCTTATCCCCCCGGATACAAGGAGAATGCCGGTATCTTCTGCCACAACAATCCCTGGGTATCCATCGCAGAAACTGTTCTGGGCAGAGGTGACAGAGCCTTCGAAATCTACCGTAAGACCTGTCCCGCATACATTGAGGATATCAGCGAGATCCATCGTACCGAGCCTTATGTATACTCCCAGATGGTAGCCGGTAAGGATGCAAAATTCCACGGCGAAGCGAAAAACAGCTGGCTGACCGGTACCGCGGCATGGACTTTCGTAAATATCTCCCAGTACATCCTGGGTGTATATCCTACCCATCAGGGATTATCCGTAGATCCTTGTATTCCTAAGGGCTTCGGCGATTTCTCCATCACCCGTAAGTTCCGTGAGGGCACCTATCACATTCAGGTGAAGAATCCTCAGAACGTGGAGAAGGGTGTGGTATCCATGACCGTAGATGGCAAGGCTGTTGACGGACACATCATCCCTTACGAAAAGGGCAAGGAAGAGTACAACGTAGTTATTACGATGGGCTAATTCCTTTCAAAACGATTTCTATCCTCCTTAAAACCCCGGCAGTTATGATAACTGTCGGGGTTTTGTATTGGAAATTCCGGTAAACAGCATTCCGATAATGCGTGGCAGGTGAATCTTCTGGCAGATTGCTGCCATAAGAAGTCCCAGCAAAAAAATCAGTCCCAGTGATGTAAGCATAAAATTTCCTCCATTTTCTCGCAGCAGGACGTTTTGGAGTGTTTTATCGGATATTTTGTTTAAAAATATCTGCTGCCAGAGCATCCCCGAAATCACTTGCCGGGATTTCAAAATCTATAATCCCCACTGCATACGGCTGCAGTACATACTGCCCGGATTCAAAGACGAATCCATCTCCCGTAATGCTGAAGGTCGGGCTTGCCGGACCATTGCCGGTACCTGCAATGTCCGCACCATAGATTTCCTGATAGATAGTATCCATATTTTCCGTACCATCTAACACTACCAGTTTAATACTCTTCTCATAATCAGGGAAGAAGCAGTCATCCGTCGCCTGCATCTCGGCAGCTTTTTTCGTCACCAGTTCCAGTGCTTTGTCACGGAAGCTGTTTCCGAGACTGTCAAAGGTAATTTTTTCTCCTGTCTGCGTATAATAGTTTCTGTAATCCTGTATGTACCAGCCATGCGCTCCCTGATTATAGCCCTCATTGCCCCATACCACGCTGATCACCTTGTCATCTGCACGGATCACCTGAAATGAAAGCTCTTCATAGCTTGTCACTCCCGACATCTCGCCCTCATAAACTGTACCGAAATCACTATTGTTGATACTATCCAAAAAAGTTTCCACATACGCGTTCAAATCCTTTTGGATCTTGTCCTGCGCTTCTTCATTACCTTCTATCGTGATCGTCGGCATTTGATAGGTATAGGTGTATTTTCGTTCCGCATTTTCCGGATCACTGCTGCCTTCAAAATCCTCTGTGGTAATCTCCACTTTGCCGGTTGTCGCAGTCTCGGTCTGTGCCTCCTGCTGCGATGCAGTCTCCGTTTCTGCATTTTCCTGTGCGCTTTCCTGCGTATTCTCGATTGGGCTGCCGGTCACCTCCGGGATCACCGGGGATTCCGGACTTCCGCATGCAGTGCAGGTAAACAACAGTCCTGTAAGTAATGCTGCTAATATTTTCTTTTTCATTTTATTTACCTCCCAATATCAATATATACCGTCTCTGCATCATAACTGCATCATATTCGAACAGTGGAATTTAGTCTGACACACTACATTCCAGTGGCTTGTTTACTATACAGAAAAACAGAGAATTTCGCCACGAATTACTATGATTATAACAGAAATCCATTATTTTTTCTCTAAAATCATTCGATTTCAGGCAACTTTTAAAGACACGGTGGAATTTACCTGTACACTGGAATTTAAATTTTCAAGTCAGCGGAAAAATAAAAACGAATGGTCCTCCCAAACCATTCGTTTTTATTTTCGTTTTCAATTTCCCGTCTTATACTTTTTCTCTTTTTATTGTGCCCGCGTCTTAGTTCAGATTCAATCTCTGACCCACCTTGATCAAATTCCGGTTCGTTATCTGTGCGTTTCTGCGAAGCAACTCTGTCAGCGTCATATGATTCCTCTGTGCAATCTTGGAAAGCGTATCTCCTGCCTTAACTATGTAATTACCTTCTGCAAACCATACGCTTTCGGACGGTCTGCGCTCCGTTACTGTTACCAGATAATTACCACCTCGCTTTAACGCAAACATGGACTGTCCATTAGAAGTTACAGTAAAGGATCCGCAGTACTCCAGACGGCCCTTTTCTGCATTGTAGCGGTACAGATTTGCAGTCTTGCCTGCATTTTCCTTACCTACATTTACATGAATATTCACATTCACGCCAAAGCTGCCGGTATCCTTAATCGCCAGTTGTCTTGTAGGTGCGGATGTCTTAGCAGCTACAACATTTGCAGGAATATTATTGCTCGTCTGATCCACTGTCAGGTCAATGTTCTGAATCTTAGACAGATCTTTATTTTTCAGATCCTGACCACTGATACTCATTGCTACACCATTTCCGCTATGGAATGCAACCGTTACGTTGGTACCCTTAATGGTATTCAGCACCTTCTGCGGAACCTGTACCTCACCGGTACATACCATATTCATGTTAACCGTTGCAATCGCAGGGTTCTGTGCGATTTCTGTAACCTTATCCTGTACAGAACTACTTACTTCATTCCAGTTCACAGTCTCCGGAGCGGAAGAAGTGCCTGCACTGTCAGAGCCATTATCATTGCTATTGTTGTTATTATTGTTATTTTCAGGCTTACTGTCATCCTGCTTCGGTTCATCGGGTGTTACAGTAATGTCCCCAGAGGTTCTTCCGGACATTCTTGCACCTACACCTTCCGGTACCTCATCGGTCAATTCAAGGAAGCCATTCATATTGATGGTACCGTCTGCATTTCGGGTGATACCACCATCCTTCAGAGTAGATGCTGTATCCAGACTCTTGAACCAGGAAGCAGCTGCCTCCTTACCATTATTATTGACAGTCTTACTGCCATCAAAATAGTAATTCGTAACACCTTTGACATCTGCAGCATTCTGTGTTCCTAACAGCTTAAACTGCTCAGCCACCTTGTTGGACACCTTGTAGGATAAAATACCGTCTGCTGCAAATGCTGTATTTACAGCGGTGTTAGTGTAAAATGCTACATTGTAACTTTCATTATCGAACGTTGTGCTACTGTATACCTTAATATCAGGGCAGCTGTTAGAGTCAATACCCTTTGCCTTATTCGCAAAAGCAACAGAGTTCTTCAGCACATGAGCTCCCGGCATACTGTCGCCACCCATTTTGAAACCATTACCATTGCCGGCGTTGATCTCTCTGCCATTCTCGTCTAAAATATAGCCATTTTTGAATGCCACACAGTTCTGAATCGTTACCACTCCAATGGAACCACTCTGCACTTTAGCGAACAGATCCCATCCATCATCGGCATTGTATGCCGCGATACATCCGTCGAATACGTTGCCCTGACCTACAGTCAGCTTTGCAGCGAATCCATCCGCATCCTCATAACCCTTATCTGCATTCAGGTAGGAACTACAGTTCAAAATTGTGTTATGAGCTGGCCACTGATTAAATTGATCAGTGCCAAGATAACGGCTGATCTGTATACCTGTGTTACCATTTTTATATGCTTTGATCCGATCCAGTATATTATGGTTACCGGATACCTGAATACCCTTCTGGGCATCTGCCGATCTGGTCACATCGAATCCCTGGAAATACCAGTAATCACCTGCCAGTACCATACCTGCGCATTTTCCGCCAAAATCAAATACAGGTCTTGAGCCCGCCTCAGGATCAGCGATCATATAGATCATAGCATCTGCAGTACCATTGATTCCACGTTCTACTTTTACAGTACTGGACAGATTGTAAGTTCCTTCCTTGATCAGAATCTTCTGCCCGGGTGCAGCAATCTTCACTGCCGTGTAGATATCCATAGGAGCATCCTTGGTACCTGCTGCATTCGATTTACCATTCGGACTCACATAAATATTGTTGTTCTCTACTGTCTTATATTCTACAGTGTGGTTAATAGTCACCGGATCATAGGAAGTCATTAACTTAAATTCACCGGGTTTATATTCCTTATCCGGGATAAAGTTGATCATAAATGCGTTTTTGCCACTGTTCAACTTCAGAGCTACCGTTTCCTTGGTCAATGCTTTGAATTCCTTGTTCAGGACTTCTTTTCCGTTCTGATCCTTCACGACCAGAGTACCGTCAGCATTGCCATAGTATACCAGATTATAATCCGCAGAATTGGAGAACACAGGAGATTCTATCGTATTGATCGGATATACATATTCAATCTCTCTTTCCTCTGCTTTTTCATCATCTGCAGGTTTAATCGTCTTCAGATCAATATTGCTTACCGTAATTCTTGCATTTCTGGAAGCGAAGAACCCAACATAAATATTATCTTTATCAATCTGGGTCAAAGAAGTTCTCTCCAGATCATAGTAACGTACTTCTTTGATTACTTTGTTATCCTTATCTAAATATCTCAGATAGTAACCTGTGTTGTTTCTCTGAATCTGCAGGCGGAAGTCAGTCAACGGATTCTCCAGGTTTCCGGCAGGCTCTGCCTTTTCATTCCAGTTACCCACAAGATTATAAGTGCCAGGGCCCTTAGCTGCCGCACCGGTCTCCAGTGTTGTGGCCTTACTTACATAACCTGCAGGCATCGTAATGGTTCCATTTTTAATTCCAGCAACATCCTCTGCCGTTACACCAAGCTTGGAAATCGCACCCAGACCAAGCTTCATGGAGATTTTGCCCGCAGAGCTGTCAGTAGTTACATCCTCGCCATCCCAGTAATACTCAATCTTGGTAGCGATTGCCTGATAAGTATTGTTCCAGAATGCAGTTCCATCACCATTCGAGCCAACTGCATCCGCAGCCATCATACCGAAGCCTTCCTGTCCATTGGAAAGCGTCCAACTGTCTACATGAATATCTGCTGTCAAAGTAAAGTTCTCCGTCTCAGGATCAATTGCCGTATAATAGAAAGTCAGTCCATCCGTAGATCCGGGTACAATCTTACCTTTGCCACCTTCACTGTATACCGTTACCTTACCGTCATTTGCATTTCCGATAACACCATTATTCTTAGAATCCGTACTGGAACCGTATGTGGATTTGCTCCATACTCGCTGTGCCTCAGCCGTTACTGTAACAGTTGCTGTTCCCGGGTTAGTTTTTTCTTCACCACGTACAGCTACTACGCTGATCGTATATGTCTTTCCTACGGTAAGTCCCTCTAAAAGTACTGTCGTTTCATCAGCTGTCACTGCCTTTGAAACTTCGTTTTCTCCCTCTGCAGTAGCAGTTACAGCATATCCTGTCGCTTCCTTAACTGCACTCCAGACTACTTCTACAGCACCGTTGCCCTTGCTGGTCGCGCTGCTGATTACAGGAGTTGCTAATGGCAGGCTGAAGTAAACTTCCATATTATTACCGGCCTTATCAGTTTCCCCTTCACGGGTTGCTACTACTGATGCGGTATAAGTACCGGATTTATCCGGAGTAATTGATACTGTATGCTTATCCTTTTTGGCTGAAGAAGTTACATTTCCCACTTCTGTATTTTCCTCATTCTGCAAAGTTACAACTATTTTATCTGCTCCATCATTACCAACAACTGCTTTTACAGTGATATCAATTTTTTCTCCACTTTGTTTTACCTCTGTAATTTCTGGTGCATCTACTGTTGACCAATCAGCTCTTGAAATCTCTTCCTGCTCGCCTTCCGTAACTTCTACTCTAAAAATATAATTCTTTTTTTCACTTCCTCCAAGGTAATATGTTCCTGCATCATCTAACGTAACTTCCCAGCAACAAAGCTGATCCTTAGCAGGTTTTACCTCTGTAACGGCAATTGTCTTTCCAGAATCATTTATAATTGCCATTTCTCTGTTTGCATCAGCTGCGCCCCAATACACCTTTACTTTGGCTTTCCCTGTTGTCGTGAACGAAATTGAATTCTGTGTCTTCTTTACTGCTCCGGCAAAGTTTATTCTATTTACGCTTTTATATCCATCGGTAAATTCCTTTTCTTTTGCCTCTACTTTTGTTCCAGCACTATAATGGATTGTGAAATACTTGTCCGTTCCTGCTGTTTCCTCATCACCATCTTTCTTTGTATCTGCGCCAAATGTTGCTAATTCTGCTGCATCCAGAACATAACCATCACTATTCCCACTTGTGTTTTGTACCACAGGTACAGTAACTTCTGCTGCCTGCACAGCAACTTCACTTATCTCTTCTGTTTCTAAGACTTCTGTCTCTTCCACTTCCGGCACTTCAATATCACCACCGGATACCGTCTCTTCTCCCTGCTCTTCTACGATTGTTTCCACAGGTTCCGTTTCCTGCACCTGCTCCACAGCTGTTGCTGTTTCCTCTGCCTGCACAGAGATGGGACTGATTCCCATTCCCGACAGCACCATAGTTCCTGCCAGCAGCAGTGCTATCAGTCGTTTTCTTTCCTTTCTGCCTTTACTACCAAACATTTTCCATACCTCCGTTCACTCCGGTTATAAGCGTATACAATGTAAACGCTTACAACGCTATGTACTATATACTAGCACTGTCTGGTCACAATATCAAATCCATTTTGTGCAGATTGATTATTTTTGGAAGTATTTCATAGATTATTTGAGCAATTTTTAGTTATTATTTTTTCTCAGGTTACTGATTTTCGCAAAAATGCACAGTTTTTATATTTTGTTCCTATTTTTATAAAGTAAACGCTTTCAATATAAAAAATTTGAATATAGATCAATAAAATAGGTTGTCTTTTCAGACAACCCATAACCATCTCTCTATTTTATTCCACGCCCCGCAACACAACTTCCCCCACATATTTTCGGACAAGTTCCGCCATCTGTTCCAGTTCCTCCCGTGAGAAAGCACCGAACAGTTCCGCACCGCCCGGCTTAACAGCATTGCTTTCTGCTGTCTGTGTCATCCGGTACAGGCAGTTATCATTCTCCTGATAACTCTGCAAGTAGTATGCAGGACACCCTTCGATCCATCTGCCGATCTCCTTAAATTCTCCCACGGTATGAATCCCTTTTACCACAGTAGTTCGGAATTCATAGGGAATTCCGCTGCTTTTCAGGATACCGATACTCTCCTCAATGCGAGAGATATCCATATGCGGCAGTCCCGCCGCCCGGGCATAATTATCCCTGGAAGCCTTAATATCCATCGCCACATAATCGATCAGGTGCTCCTGTAACAATTCCCACAATACTCCTGGCATATACCCGTTGGTATCCAGCTTAATGGGATACTCCAGTTCCTTGATCTTTTGCAGGAACTTGCGAAGGTCCCTCTGCAGAGTCGGCTCTCCGCC
>ENA-OPGG01000159-OPGG01000159.1-human-gut-metagenome-genome-assembly--contig:-NODE-159-length-10687-cov-1.951749_pt1 | contig 10687 bp, 6 predicted proteins | sample MGYA00241643_ERZ501583 | MGnify/ENA primary metagenome ERZ501583 (study PRJEB25962, sample SAMEA2042386) | human gut metagenome | biome: human gut; feature: human-associated habitat; material: faeces...
TCAAACTAAGGAATTTATAGCTAAAGCTACGGGGCTTTCTTTAGATGAGCTTAATGATATATTAAAGTAAAATTTAATCATTAAAAAATCAACACTAGAATATATGGTGTTGATTTTTTTATTTTATACTATTTGAAATACTCATTTAAAATTTAAAAATGGACCAACCATAATGTTGATCCACTAATTTTTATTCAAAAAATTTATCAATAAGTGTTTTTTGAGTATCACTATATAAATCATAATTTGCTTTATATAGATCATATGTACTAATTTCTATAGACTTTGAAATTTTAATACCACTTTCATTTTCAGCAATTAGATACATATTTAATTTCATTGTTTTAGGCAATGTAATTTGAAGTAGCTTATTTGATTCTACAAGATTAAATAGTTCTAAATCTTTTCTTATTACATTACAAAATTCATTATATGTTTTCTCACCATTATATGATTCACTTATTTCATCATCATCAAGTGATGTCATAATAATGTAATACTTTGTATTGCTTTCGTTATTATTAACAATTAAATTAGCCGTTAAAGAAAGAACCTCTTCTTTTGTATATCTAATATTAAGCGCTAAATCCATATCCGCAACAAAGTGCTTCAATTCTTCTTTAGGTTGAGCCTCCGCTAACTTATATGAAACTCTTAGGCTTCCATTTTTAGTCATTTCAGGAGTATTTCCTTTATAATTAACAAGTGGTCCTGTAGCCTCTACAACATCACCAACCTTAGGCTCATATGAACTATTTAAATCAGCTCTAAAGATAGTAAGATCATTTGTACCATCGGTAATTACAAAGGTTGTGTTCTTATATTGTGTACTAATATCAGTAACTGTTTTAACTGTACCACGAACCGTATAGGAAATAGATGTACCTGCTTCACCTGCACTTGCACAAATATCTAAGGCTTGTTTAACCGTTAATGAAGATGGAATATCATAGATAGCTTTGATTGTTGTTTTACTTGAAATAGTAACTGTTTCACCAGCCTCATAACTATTAGTACCATCAGTAAAGTTTTTAAGATTTCCTACCCCATTAGGTGCCGTAACTAAATCTTTAGTTGGTAATGTAATTGTTTGAGATTCTCCATTTTTAACTGTGTAGCTTGTTACTACACTGCTTGCAAATGTACCACCATTTGCATCAAGAATAATCTTATACTCATCAGATGGAGTAACTGGAGTATCTGCATATTTGTTAGGGAAAACAATATCAACATATTCAGGATGATCAATATAGGGATTTCTGTTATGCTGGATTCCATATACTGCATCATTACGATTTGTTTCCTTTTCAGAAACCGGATCTTCATGTGACCATTTTGTAAATAAATTTAAGGCATAATCAGTTAAATAAGGATATGTTCCTTTAAAGACAACATTAGCACCACTTCCCCAAGTACCAACTTGTGATTTATAACGGGTAGCCATATAAAAATAGGTTCTTGCAAAATCACCCTTATATTCATCAATAGGTTCAAACACCGTACCACTATATCCATCAAAAGATGAATGGCCGACCTTAGAACCATTTTTTGAAGTGTAAGTAGCGTTACTTACCTCACCAAAAGGATAATTACTTCTTTTATTATTTACATATCCATCCGTTGGATAGACATGAAATAAATCTGCTTTCATTGGAGATTTCTTATTAAACCAGCTTTGGGGAATAGAGTGCTCACGATTGAACATATCTCCTTCCTTTGAATAATTACCACCATGATCTCTATCAGCGTCATAATTTTCATTAGAATACATATCCCAAATAATATTAGAATTAGGCTTAACATCTGTTTTTTTATAAGCAGACCATAATCCATCATATCCAACATCTTTAGTTCCTTTACTAATGATTGATTCCAATGAATCAATTAAATTAGAACCTGATGACGTATCAACATTCGTATAATATGTATCACTTGAACTACGAACAATACTTGTATTTTTTTTAACAAGAGCTTTCGTTGCAAAAGCACTAGTTATAGCAAGTAATGAAGTCAATAATATATTTCTTATTTTCATATTTTCCTCACTCGTATAATATATTTGTATTAATTATTTGACGATTTGAGTAAGTGAATTTATAACATCCTGGCTCAAATCTAAATTCAAATTTAAATATTCGCTCGCAATTGATTTAAAAGAACCAATTGTAGCTTCAGTTAAATATAATTTACCATTATATTCCATATAAATTACTACAACAATTTTAGTATCATAGGACGCACCAATATCATCAATTCTAATTGATGTCATTCCACCTTCTGATGCAATATTTTTAAATTCAAGATATTTAATATTGTCATCATCTTTAACAACAGAAGCTGCGTCGGAAGCATTTGTAAGCCTAATATATTCTTTAAAATCAATATCCTTCATATAATCTTCATTAGCAACTAATGCTCCAAATTTTACGCCATCTAAATTCTTCATTTCTTCTGTTAGCTTAACACCAAAGCGGATACAAGCATTATCAATCGTATAATTAGTATTATCATTAGTTGACCAATGATATGCTAAGGAACGAGATATTTTTAAGTTTTCAAAATTAGCTGCTTCCTCATTTTTAGATGTTGCTTTATAAAGAATTAATGGTCCTTGTGAAGACGCGTAAGAAGTAAATCGCGGAGCAGATTTATTGTAACAAAAACTAAACCCACCACTACTAAAATTAAAGCCACCCTTTTCTTCTTTAATTTCAAAAGGTGTACCTTCAGTTTCAAATTTGGAATTAGTTTTACCATAAATATTTAAATATTTATTTTGATTATTTTTTAATAACCATTTATTAGATGTTGATTCTAAATAGAATATTTCCTTTGGTGTATCACTACAAGCAAAAACACCATCTTTTCCAGTCATAAAATCAGATACCATATAATTAGTATCTCCACCAATTAAATAAATTCCTTCTGATATATCACTTAAGCTTTCGATTTTCTTAAAATTATAATCATCAAGCTTTAAGGATGAATCAGGTTTAGATGGTGTAGGATCTGGACTAGGTTTTGAAGGTTCAACTGGTTCTACGGGTTTAGTAGTACCCGCATATTTTGATGGATAAACATAATCAACATATTCAGGATGATCAATATAGGGATTTCTGTTATGCTGATAATTATCAAAAATAACATTATTACGATAAATTTCTTCTTTACTTACAGGATCTTCATAATGCCATTTAATTAAAGTTTCTAGATTACCAAAGCGTCCATTTAAATCCGATGCGGAAGTAGTCTGGCTATTTACAAGCTTTAAATTATACTTTGTATTAGAACCATATCTGGTTTCCATATAAAACATCATTCTTGCAATATCGCCTTTTACTTCATCTCTTGGCTCAAATAAATCATTGTTTGTTTTATTACCATAAGCATCTGGTGTAGCATTTGGTACTTCACCAAAATCCTTATTACTACGTGTTGAATTAATCTTTGTTGTAGAAGGTCTTAAATGATGTGCATCACAGTATGGTTCATATGATTCATTAGGAAAGCCATGAGATTTAGCCCACACATGTTCTTTATTCCAAGCACCTGATTCTAAGGCTCTTCCTGAATAGATACAAATTGCCTTTCCTGATCCTTTAGGATCTGGATCTGTGTATTTTAAAACCGTATTATTATCTTTATATGAATGCTTAACATAATTAGCACTAATAATTTGGCCTAATGTTTCTTTAATAACTTCCGGATCATCATTTAAATTTACTCTTTTATAATAGCCTTCGGGAGCAACTTCATTATAGTATTTTTCATCAAAAAAGCTTGATGCAATGCTTTGTTTAAAGTTGACAACAAGGATTGTCGAAGCCAACAATCCTGTCATCATTATTTTTTTAATATTCATTTTACTTGCCTATACGATCGAATACGTTAAAACTAAATGAATTATCCCCATCTTGGTCACCATTACCAAGAGAACCTGATGTTGCGATAACATCATCTAATTCGATTACTTCTTCTTTAATAGTTGGGCTTTCATATTTCTTTTTATTTTGTTCCACTTTTATCCTCCACTACTTTGATAATTGTTCAAGTGATTTTATTTGATCATCTGTTAAATCTAAATCAACTTTTTTATTTAAATATTCGCTAGCTATTACCTTTACAGAAGCAATCTTTTGTTCAGTAACATATAGCTTACCATTATATTCCATATAAATAACAACTACAAATTCTTCTGCTAGGGCTGAATCTAGATTATCTAAGCGTAATGATGTCATTCCACCTTCAGCTGCAATATTTGTAAATTCAAGATATTTAAGGTTTGGATCCCCAGCTACAACCTCAGCAGCACTTGTACATTCCCTAGCATATTCACTCAAATTGATATTGGCTACATCTACCTTCTTTGCAAGGATAGCACCAAACTTAACTCCTTCAAGAGATTTCATCTCTTCAGTTAAATTAACACCAAAGCGTAAGCTTACATTATCAATTGTATATGTAGTTCCATCTTCTGTTTGCCAATGATATGCTAATTGATTTTTAATTTCTAATTGTTCAAATAATTCAGCAGGAGTTAATGCCTCATATTTAGCAACAAGTACAACATCTTCTTGAATTTCAGCATTGAAATCATAGATAGTATCAGTACCTTCCTTGCACCAACCAACAAACTTATGTCCTGGAAGTGCAGGTCCTTTTAGATTTGATGGTTTTTGCTTAGGTAATAGCTGATCCTTTGCAAGTTCATTTCCTTTTAAATCCTTATATGTTACATTGATTGGAGTAACACCTTTAGCTTTATAAAGAACTAAATTTCCTAACTTACTTGTAAGTTTATATGCAGTAAATCTAGGTGAACCAGGATTAAATTGGAAAGAAAAGCTGTCATTAATTACAAATTGGAACTCATCATCTACCATTTTTGGTTCAAAATATGTTTTTTTAGGCTTTGATAATTCAACCTTTTTTTCTGCAACAAGGTTAATATAATTATCATTTAAATCTTGAATAAGAATTTTTCCATTTTCAGCCTTAATACCATAGTAGTTTTTATATGTTACATCAGCACTGAAAATACCACCACTAATTTCACCCATATAATAATTAGTATTAGCCTTTTCATTATATCCACCAATTACATAATATCCAGTTGTTAATTCTTCTAATGTGCTAATTTTATTAAATGTATATCCATTTAATCTAATAATACTTGCATCTTCAAATTTAGCATAAATAGTTGTATTATCTGTAATACTAGTATTTTCAAAATCAAATTCAGTAGTACAAGTATTATCTGTATACCAACCAACGAAATTATAACCCTTCTTTGTTGGAGTTGATGTAGGCTTTGTAGCCTTATTTCCTGTAACTACTGTTTGAGATTCAACTGTAGAACCACCATCAGTATCAAATGATACAGTATATTTAGCTAGCCATTTAGCATATAAAGTTAAATCAGCACTAACCACTGTATTAAAATCATATTTATCAGTACAATTTACATCAGTATACCATCCATCAAATTGATATCCATCTTTCACAGGATTTTCTGGTTCACCAACAGAATTTCCTTCTTTTACTGTCACTGTATTTATAACTGTATTCTCATCAGATTTAAATGTTACATTATATTTTGTAACCTCCGCTTCAGGTAGGAACTTAGCGTATAGCTTTGTATCTGCAGCTACAATATCATTTTCAAAATCCCATTTATTATCAAAAGTAGATTCCTTGTACCATGCATCAAATATATATCCTTCCTTTACAGGATCAGCTGGTTTTGTAATTTTTCCGTTTTCTTCTACATTACATGCTAAATCAGTTAATTCAGCTTCACCATCATAAAATGTAACAGGATAAGATTTTGTAGGCTCACCTTCAAAATAATATATTGTATATGATTGGCAATATAATGAATTTACTGTGCAGGACATCACTATTGAAATATCACCAAACATGTAATCAACATTTTTTAATGCTTTAACATCAAATTCATAATCTGAATACGAAGTACTAAATGATTTGATATAATTACCAGAATATAAATTTCCTTCACCAATATCGATCTTAATTGTTCCAGCACCTTTGCTTTTATTTGTATGAGTCTTCATAACAATTTTAGACACTTTGATGCCATCAATATTTGTGAGTTTAAACGTCATACTATTATCTTTGGTAATTTGTTCCTTAGTCGAATAAGTATTTTTAAAAGAAGCATTGCTACCTTCTATCACTTGACCACTAGCAGTTACAGATGCAGAAGATGCTATAGTGTATTTTACACTCTTATCTTCCGCACTACTAACTTTAGCATTCATTAGTATTCCTACTCCTGTAAGAATACCAACTAACCCACAGCTAATTAATCTTTTTAGTTTCATTTTAACTAAAACCCTCCATATTTTTGTTTTTTGTACTTTTTGTTTTATTTTTTTGTTACTTTTATTTTTTTATTTTTCTTTAAAAGAATTATCAGATTCTAACATTAAAGAATATAAAGCTAATACTTCATCAATAGTTAAATCATACTCTTCCCTATTTGTTGCATAATCAACTATATCAAGACCAACCAAATCAGCTCTTTCTTCAGTTAAGTATAATGTATCATTTAAAATTACATAGAATACAACATAATAAGCATCACTATATTTAACGTCATCAATGCTACACATTAATACATTATCCTTAATGGTAACTTCTTTTTTAATAATCTTATCATTTGAAGCTAAGATACCATCAACTGTTGTTTGATTATATGATTTAATTACTTCCGTAAAAGACTCACTTTTTAAATCATAAGCACTAATTAGTAAAGCACCATATGTTCCATTTTCAACTGTATTCTTGCTATCAAGCATAACACCAAATCTTAATTTTAAATTTGAAACACTATATTCACCTTTATCATTTGATGACCAATCAAATGATAGAGAAGCTTTTACCTTACTTGCCGCAAATTTATCCTCAGGAGTTGCATTACTAACAATTTCATAAGTTCCACCACGATTAATTTCCGGAGTTTTATTATTATAGTTAATAATATAACCTGTTATTCTAATTAAATCGCCTTCTTCAAGTGCTTCACCTTTTGTCGCCGCATATGCTACAAACTCATTACCTTTTGAATCCTTAATTGTAATGCTATTACTATCATCAACACTTACAAAATATCCTTCAACAGTATAAGGAATTGTAGTTTGAGTAGTACCCGTAGAATTAGCTACTTCAATAGCTTCTTCAACAGTTAAAATCTTAGAAGCTTCCCACTTTGCTTTAAAAATTGCCTTTGAAGAAACTTCTACAACGTCAGCTGGTGCATAAGTATTTTCACCATTTGTCCAACCACTAAGCTTGGCATAAGGATATGGTGCAGCTGGATTATACTTTGATAGATCAATGCTTTCTTTTTCCCCTACATTCTTAGTAATTTTTACACCTTCACCATCAGCAAATTTTCCACCATTAGCATTAAAACTAATATCATATGTAGTTTCTTCTGAATCACTTACCCAAGTAATTTTAATGCTATCAAGATATAAAGCTCCACTCTTAGATCTTAAGCCAATATATGCTGTATCACTTTCGTTAGATAAATCAATAGTAGTTGTTCCGTTTATAGCACTCTTAAGAAGTGTACCAGCTGATGTCGTATTATAAAGTTCAGTTGCAGCACTATAAGCACTAGATTTACCATAAATATCAAGCTGTGAAGATGCATTTGTTGTTTTAGCATTCCACTTAAGCTCAATTTTACTCACATGTCCTGCTGATACAGTTGTTACAATTCCCGAATTACTATTTTTACTTCTTAATTGAATTGTTCCATTTGAGCCTGCAGCATTAGCTTTATAGCTTGCACCACTAAGAGAATCAAAGATTACATCCTTATAATTTGTTACCGCTCCAATTCCAAAGGAACTATTTGTAAGCTCATCAATCTTATCCTCAGCTCTAACATTTCCTGATACGGCAAATACAACTACTGAAGCTGTAAGAGCTAAAATACCATTTAAAAACTTTTTCATTCTAATACCTCCTAAATCCAAGGAAGCTCAGCTGAACCAGATCCAGCAAGAGACTTAAACGTAATTGTTACAGTTGCACCTTTTTCATCCATGCTATCAACAGTCATAGTAAAGAATAGTTTTTGTAACGAATCAGATATATAATTTTGATATACATCAATACCAAACTTATTAGATGTTGGTGTATAAAGGGCATCTTGATCTGCAAAATATTCAAGCTTTTCTTCATCAGTTAATTTCTTTTGAAGCATAGTATCGATAAATAATTCATCAGTTTCACTGTTATTATACTTAAATCCTGTAAAGTAAGATTGAGATTTATCATTATCAATTTCTTCTTGGGTCTTCTTTGTTGCATTTACATGCGTAACTCTTACACCAATTGCATCGGTAGCCTCATCTTTATTTATATTATTAATTATTTGTAAATCATGATTATTTAAACCACTACCATTATAAAATTCAATCAAGAAATACTCATCATAAATTGAAGATAATGTCTTATTAGTAACTAAAAGAACATTACCAGTTGTAGAGAAATCATCAATTCTAATCGTTGTAGTTTCACTTACAACACAAGGATCAACCCAGCCAAGTAACATCTTATTAATAGGACCATGGTCTCCGATATTATAATCCATCATATCAGCACCATATAAACCACCAATAGCTCCTTGCTCCGAATCATAATCATAATAATCATCCAACCCAAGAAGATGACCTGTTTCATGAATATACGTATGAGCATCATAAGTTAAATCACTAACATCATAAGATGCATCCTCCTGATTAGGAGTGATAAAATCAGTTCCTGCAAAAGCGTAATAAGAAGCTTTTTTAGAATCAAATGTTGTAGTAGATTCTGTTTGTGTTGTAAATGCCCAGTAGAATGAATCATTAGATTGATAATCTACAGGACTATTATAAATTAACCATACTGAATCAATATAGCCATCATTATCCAAGTCATAATCTGAGAAATCATAAGCACTATCAAAATGAGTAAGAGCTTCATCTAAAATATCATCAGATGGCATATTTGCACTTTCATCTTGATATTGTCTATTATATTCACTAGCTGTTTTAGATGGTGTAAACCATTCTGTAACCTCAAAATCAAGATTAAGCTTATTATAACTAGACTTTTGATAGTAAGTCATAACAGATTCCCAACCAGTTTCCTTTTCTGTTCCCTTAAATGCTTTAACAATACTATTTCTACCCTCATCTGTTTTTTTAGTATTATCAAGATTAACAGGAATTACTAAAACCTTAGGACTTCCTAAAGATGGCAATACATTTTCTGTAAGAGGACCATCCTTTTTTAAGCAATTATCAAAATGAGTTGTATTCAATTTGTTAATTTCTTTAAAACGAGCGACTAAAGTAATATCACTAACAATTGTTGTTTGTGAAAAATCAAAGGCCTTTGTATCTTCAAAAGACTCAAACCAACCTTCAAATAAATAGCCATCCTTTGAAGGATCAACCACATTATTAAGTAATTCACCCTTGACTAAACGTTCAACATTATTTTCTTCACCATTTTTAAGTGTTACATTAACATATTCAAGCTCTTTATCAAATTTAGCCTTTAATACTATCGTTTTGTTTTCAGTTAATTCTAATGCTCTTACACTATCAAGAGATACATCAGCACCAGCCTCATCAACATACCCAATAAATGTATAATCATTAAATGATGGTGTTATAAATGATACTAGCTTAGGATTAGAAATAACATCATATTTTACATCTTCACCAATGTGGTACTCAATCGTTAATAAATAAGTATCTTTTTTTACTTCTTCCCATTTTGCATATAAAATCAAATCTGAATTTACAGGGCTTGCAAAATCATATGCATTATTACATTCTTCGTCTAAGTACCATCCAGCAAACACATAACCACTACGACTTGGATTTGAATGTTTAGCAACAGCCTCCCCTTTTTTTACCTTTTGAGGATCTAATTCTTCACCTGTGTTTAGATTAAAGCTTACTGTATAAATACTAATAACAGGAGCTGTTGATGACTCGACGGGGCTAGATATAGAGCTACTTGGAGTAATCGTACTTGTACCTTGTGAGCCACTTTCACTTGGAGTAATTGTAGGAGTTTCTGTCTTCTTACTACAACCTGCAAGAATAGTTGTACTAGCAAGAAGTGTTGTAGCTCCTAGAAGCATTAATTTTTTTAGCTTCATTTTGTTTCCACCTTTCTCAAGACAACAAAATAATATTAAATTTGAGCGTACTAAAAAAGCTGACCTTAAAAAGTCAAAATTATGAACATTTGATACAATAAAAAGGTTATCAAGTCAGTTCAAATATTAAGTTCTTTTGTTTTTGTCTTTTTTGTTTTTTCTACTTTTATTAAATATTAATGAAAAGAATTACTTACAAAAAAAGAGGACAAAAAGACCTCCCAATTACATATAACCAATTCTCCTATTAATACCATAATAATTTTATCGCTTTTAATAACTTTTAGCAAGGTTATTTGCTAAAAAATTACATTCTTTTTACATTCTATTCTCGTAAAAATATATTTTATATATAAATCGACAAAATATGACAATGTAAAGTAATTTTAATTAATAACCAATTTAATTTCAGGAACAATAAAAGCTATTACATCAAGCTCTTTGAAAACGCTTTCACATAACAAAATGAAAGAAAAATTAAAAAAATTCGCA
>ENA-OPGG01000165-OPGG01000165.1-human-gut-metagenome-genome-assembly--contig:-NODE-165-length-10433-cov-3.152920_pt1 | contig 10433 bp, 7 predicted proteins | sample MGYA00241643_ERZ501583 | MGnify/ENA primary metagenome ERZ501583 (study PRJEB25962, sample SAMEA2042386) | human gut metagenome | biome: human gut; feature: human-associated habitat; material: faeces...
TTTTAAGTTGGCCACGGAGAGAATTGTCAAGAATTAGGGGTGTTGGGTTGACTCTTTGACACCTCTATTTTGAACATTGACTAGAGTATGCAAAAATAAATCACATGTTTATTCATTGTCCTTTCTTCTATTATATTGTATGTATTCAATGATGTTATATAAATCAGGTAACTCTTCTTTTGATTTAAGTACATATACAGTGCATCGACCAGCTGGTGCGTTATGAAACATTTTATAAACATCATCATGTGCGAGAATGATTTCTTGCATCTGTTTTTCACGTAACCTTTTAACATTGCATGTGGCTTGAAGTGCTTTTGCTATTCCTGTCGATTTATAACCTGGTATCACGATTTCATTAAGAGGCATACCATAAACAAAGTATTCATAGTAATCAACAACATATTTATCGACAAGGTTCAAACTATTGTATTGACGATCGAGTTGTTCATTGTGTTCTGTATGTGTATTGTTGTTTATTTTCATGATCAAAGCTTCTGGGTTAAAATCGGTTATGTTGATTTGTGTTTTCATGTAATGTAATAATACGCCCATATATTCTGGATTGTAATCACCTTGTTTTTTAGGTTGAATTGGTTTACATAATTGTTTAAAATATTCAGCATCACCACTATAACCATTGAATGTTGGATAATATATAATTCTACGATTTCCTTTTTCTTCTTGAATTGGGTTAGGGTTATTTGTTGTCATTAAATAGTTTGCCCATGAATCGATTTCAATTTGATCAATACCTTTAGTTTCTTGAATTGTTTTCTTCTGTGTTAATTTTGATTTAATTTTACCTAAATATTTAAACTTTTCATTTGCTTCTGGTGGTTCATTAATGTTGATAACTAAATGTCTTCCAATCAAACCATTAAACTTGCCAAACACTTTATCAAGGTCATCAACGTTAGCTAATGCGAAGATACCTAATATTTCACAAAAACATTCAACTGGAAAGCTTTTACCAGAACCTTGTGAACCATGAATAATTGGCATTGTACCATTTTTAACTGTAACTTCTTGAAATATGTTAGCCCACCATTTCATAAAGTAATCATATTTCTCATCATTATTTGCACATATGACTGTTTTAATGTGTGTTAAAAATGGTTGTAATATAGTGAAATCATCAGTGATAATTTCTTGATATTTGAAACCTTGAAATACATTAATTACATCATCAGTGCTTTCTTTTGTAAGTTTAACATCTCTATATAAAAACCAATCAGAATATTTACTAATTAATTGATATATTGAAACGTTCTTATTTCCATTAAATGGTTTATATGTGCTCAATATTTCAGAAGCTTTTTGACGTGCTAATTCTTGGATATAATATTGTTTATCTTTAATTCGTTTAATATACCATCTACCTTCACAGATTCCAATAACACCACGTAAATCACTAATTAATTTTGAGAAGTCAGAACGTTCATAATATCTTTGGTAGAAATCTTCAATAGTTAAAGTTGAATTATTAATGTTAACTGAAAAATCAATACTTTCTTTATCAACATACTTCTTTAGATATTCACGTCTTTCTTCTTCTGTAAAATGCTTGATTAAACTAAAGAACCATTTATTACTGTTTTCCTTTTTATAATATTGTTTAAGAATATTTTGTATAGTTTCTTTAACATCGTGTTGATGTGGTTCTTTAGAGTACCATTTTTCTAATACAGTTTGGAGAAATTCTTTATCGTATGGTGAATGATATAATGGACCAAGAGTAACCATAAATGTATCAAAATCAGAACTAAAATGATCAAGAAAATCACACATTTCATCTTCATCAAATATAATTAATTTATCATCATATTCAACTTTAGATAATGTGAAATTCTTAGCTTTTGTTTCTCTCTTTTGTTTAATTTCTTTAGTTTTCTTTTCCATGATTGTTTCCTTAGGCCAAAAGTATTTTGACCATTCCCATTCTTCAATTATTCGTTCACCACCACGTACTTGAACGATTTGTTTATCTGGTGTGTCGCCGTTAATTATATATCCGTGATTATCTCTATTACCACTATCATATGCTAAAACTGCCTGTCTGTATTCGTCATCAGTCTGTCCTTTTTCACGTGGAGGTACTTTCACACGTTTATCTGACATGACATGACGAAATAGTTGACGGCTCTCTTTACCATTCTCTTTCATAGCGATTTTGTAAACTGCACTATCACAGAATTTATTAACACCATTCATTGAAAAACCTTTAACTGTTGTGTGATGCATAATTCTAACCAAATCATTTACGTCGATTGCTGTCTGATAAAAAACTGCATGCATTGAAATATAATGTTTATCTTTCTCAACATATCTAAAACCAAATGCATTAGCTAAAGATTCACTAGTCGTTAAACCACCAAGCGAATAATCACCAAATAAAGGTGTCAAACTATCAAGCCATTCTATTGCATCAGCTGTATCTTCTTCGTTACTAATATCATCGAAATCAAAATATGGATGTACGTATGCTTGACCAATTATATATTCATTAAAACCATAATTCTTGAAATCAAATTTATTAACACCTTCAAAACTAATTTCTTTTAACCAATTTTTGTTACTTATATTCATTGTGTATCCGTAGGTGATTGTTTGATTATTTTCTGGTACGTAGTGTTTCTCGTGAACTTCTTGGGACGTTGTCCTTTCCTCCTTATTATCTTGTTGTTTATTTGGTTTCCCGAATAATTCATCCATTTCATCATCATCAGCTAATTGAATTTCCATATCATCAAGTTTGTTGGCTGGTTTTGGCTCTGATTTAGGGGTTGAATTTGGAGTGTTTAAGATGTTGTTTAATAATTCATCATCATAAGCATCAAACTCTTTTTGTTCTTCAGTGAGCTCTTCTTCTTCATTAGTGTGTTCGAGTCTTTTCATTGTCTCTTTATTTATATAAAAAAAAATAAAAATAAAATAAGTGTTTATAAAAATGACGATTTATGAAAAAAAAATATTTTGCAAAAATTCATAATAAAAATCATGATTTAAAAACTGATACATAATGTTCATTGATAATTCCTGTGATTGAACCTATAGTAGATTTTATGATTTTATTCGTTATTGGTACATCATCATCAACAATGCTACCATCATATAAAACAGTATCACCAATTTTGTATTTACTCGAATCATCAACTCTAAAGTAATAATCACCATGTGTAGCAAAATCAACTGTTTCTTGATTGATTTCTACATCATATTTCACCACATCACCAATAGTAACTTTATCACCACTTTTATGCTTATTCACAACTATACCTAAAAACTCTTTGTATGTGCCTGTGGATTTAACTGATGATATACAATCTGTTGATGTTGTTTCTTCTACGTATGTCCCTTCCCCATACCTATACACATGTCCACTCATAAATACAGGTGAACCAATTTCATAATTATTCAAACTCTCAACTATTGGTGCATTGTGAGTGATTGTTGTATTTATTTTACCACCACTACCACTAGAACTTAAATACCCAACTCTTGCGCCTGAATAACTATAAAAAATTAGATCATGATTATTTTGAACAGCTAACATCCAATCATAGTTCGCTGTTGAATCTCTATGTTTTAACTTTATGTATGTTGCATTTTTCATTGCTGCTACACCTTCTTCAGTTGACCCATCTTTTAAATAACCAAACGAGAATAAATTCTTAATAGACTCATTAAATGTGCCATAATAATTTGTATCTATATTTAAAGCATATTCATCATCACAACGTAAATATATTGATCTTTTATAATAATGATTTGATTCCGAATAATAATGAAATAATAATTGATGTCCAATATCTGTTGCCCCATTATAATCACATATAAATTTGTTTTGACGATATGATTCATAGGGATTAATCGAAAAATCATTTAATTTACCATTAATTGTGAGATCATTATTGAATTCTGTATGTGTATGAGTGTTTAATGATATATCTGAAGGTGTTATTCCATTCAAAGTTTTAACAGTTAAATTACCTAAATATTCAACTTTATCCTTAGAAATATCAAGAGAAGTTCCACCATCAACATCAATACTTAATACTGGATCATCATCCCAATTATTAAAAGTGAGACATCCTGATTGACCAATATTTAATTTAGTTGTGATGTCATTAGTAGATATTGTTAAATCATTGTCAAATAATGTATGTGTATGTGAAGTTAATGAGTATTGTGTATGTGTATGCCCGTTTAATGATATGTTTGAAGGTGTGATTCCATTTAAACTCGTCACATTTAAATCACCATCAAATGTTGCTCTATCTTTGTAAATTGACAGTTGTGAACCTCCAATAACTTTTAAATATAGATATGGATCAATTGTACTTTTTGAGAATGCTATATGTGCTGCTTTATCGTTTATGTTAGAGTTTCCAATCACGAATGTAGTGTTTTGAAAGTCTGAAATCAAGCATAATGTACTTTGATTAAATAATATATGTGAATGGTCAAGTTTAGAATATAGTGTATCATGATTATGTTCAGCTGGTGGAAACGTGTCTGGAATGTCTGTAAGTGATGTAAACGAATGTGTGTGTTCACTTGGTGTAAATGTTTCAGGGATATCATTCAAATCATTATAACTATGTTTATGAGTATTTAGTGATATATTTGAAGTATTTATACCGTTAATAGTATCACACCTTAAATTCTTGTTTATATATACCCCATATTTATCAATTGTTAATCTAACTGTACCGTTATTAAGAATTTGAAAATCTTTATCACTATATGCACATAATCTCCAAATATAACCTGATTTTGTTTGATTATGAAAATCTAAATTCATCATTATATTAAACGGATACCATCCAACTGTAGGTATGAATGGATAAGTAGTAATCAAATCAGTATTACCAATTATAGGCATATTATTCAAAGTATTAAGTGTTAAATCTGTATGTGTATGATTGAGTGGTGAATATTTGTCGTCATGATTATGTTCTGCTGGTGTAAATGTCTCTGGAATATCTGTAAGTGATGAAAATGAGTGTGTGTGTTCAGATGGTGTGAAAGTCTCTGGAACATCAGTCAAGTCATTATAACTATGTACATGATCAATTAAAGCAAATTCATCATGTGTATGGTTCATTAATTTATCATGTATCTGTGCATCAACAAGAAGTAAACCTAAATAATTTGTTCTTTGACCTTTCTCCACGTTTGAATAATAGCGTTTTAATGATGCGAATATTTTATCTATTGAAGGAAACAAATTAGCAACATATTGAAATTCATTAAAATCTTCATCAACATCTTCATAATTTGGTGACTCATAACTTTCAACATTATCAGTATTTGTAGAGTCATCAATTATAACACTTCTTGTCATGACTGTATTTGTTAAAAGTTCTAAAGGTATATAACCACCAGACTTTGACGATACAATACCAAATGTTTTATATAGATATCCTGTCCAACCAAACTTCTTAATTTGTGCAATCATAGGTCCAACTGTAGCAGCTGTATCTAGAATTGTTAAACCAAAATCAATAATATCGAATATTTGTTCCACGGCACTTTTCTTTGGTGATGATGTTGTATTACCATTTTCATCAGTAATTTTGTTAAATAATATATCAATAATATCTTCATCATCAATCAACATCTGTTTAGTTAGAAAATTATCATAATAGAATTTATTACTTTTAGATGTTACACTTGATATAATACCCGATGATTCAAAAACTATAGAATTATCATTTGGAAAACGTATTATTAATTTATCATCACTATCTATAACTAAATTAATTAAACTATTGAATGAAAGTATGTCCTTAATAATCAATGCATCATTTTCTAATTTTAATAGTTTAGTTATATCAATGCCATTTATGTATCCATTAACTTTTAAATCATGATCAATTGACGTATTAATTTCATAAACTTCTTCCTCCTCAACTGTACCAATTTTAACTTTATTATATTCAATTCCTGTCATTTTAGTTCTCAATTCTTCGATATCAACAGGTTTTACGTATTGTCCATCATGTGTGTGATTTTTGAACTCTTCTCTAAATTCAGTATACTTATCATTTATGTCAGAGATTTCTTCATTGACTGTTATTGTGTTGTTATTTAAATTGAGTATTGATTCATTGATAACTTCAAATTTAACATCAGCATCTTCAATATATCTGTCCACATATCTGTTGAGGTCACTTAACTCTTTTTCAATATCAACACCATTTATGAGCAACTTGTTTATCATTACAGTTTCATTCTCAATTTTAACATACTTTTGATAAATTTCTAATATATTGTTTATGTTTGAAAATGTGTCGATTAAGTATTGATTATTCATTATGTTTTTAGCAGTTATCAAATCATCAACAGATATTTCATTTATAAATTGTAGATTAGTTATTGAATTATTTAATGGTGAAATTGTTATATTGTTTTTTGCATATGTGAAAATGAATGACTTGTTAATACTATTGATCGTTAAACTGCAGATACCATTCGATAACGTGTCTGATGTTTTACTATGATTAGAGTATACAACAGTATTTTTATTCATCAGTGATTTCATCGTGTTTTCAATGCTGTTTATCTTTTGATCAATATTTGTATATTCCATTTTTAACATTTTTATTGCAATTAAAATATTTATGTACAGAACTGAAAATCAATTCAACACTACAGCATCAGAACTAGCGATTGAAGAAGTGTATACAAATTTAGATATTGAACCCAATGATTTATATATACCTAATGAAGGATTTACATTTAGGTATCCACAAAGATGGCTTAATGATCCTTCACAAAATAAGGCTATTGGACTCAGAAGACTAAATATAACACCACCAAGATTAACATTTAAATTAAAATTCACATATATACTTGATGATACAGAGAAAGACCTTTTTCAAATTATAGATGTATTACCAGGAAATAATGTGTCTGAAATTTTAACCTATATAAGAAACTTTTTAAGTGAAAAACTATCTAATAAAGATAATTCATTTAATTTAGATTGGACATTTACAGGTACGAAATTAGCCTTGAAATTTTACAAGAATACTGATTCACTTAAATTTAAATTCCGTGGAGAAACAAATGATGATACTGTCAGTGTATTAAAACTTTTCAATCAAGAAATAACTGATGATGCAATTAAAAAATTGGATGAATTAAAAAATGAATTAGTGTTCAATAATGTATGGGATAGAGACTACATAGAATTTCATGCATCGTTTTCAGAGGCTAGAAAAGGTTTCCTAGGTTTAAGAAATGAATTTTATAACAAACCTTCATTATTGTTTAAATCTCCACATGATGGTCCAACGTTTCATATTACATTTTATACGAATAATGCTAGAATAGCTGTTTTACCTAGACATTGTAGATTTATTATTCAACTGTGTTTCATATTCAATTATAAAAAGACTATGATATTGTAGAAGAGGAACTCCGTTTAAATGAAAAAAGGGGAAAAAGGGAAGAAAAAAAAAGGAATTCTTCTTACGCCTTTGGAAATCTCTCGTAGTTTATTTTTAGGTGAAAGGAGTTTTTTATTATAATGAAATATTTATGTACACGAGGCAGATATGCGTAAGTGAAAATCAATTCAACACTACAACTTCAGATCTTGCTATTGAAGAAGTATACACAAATTTAGATGTCGAGCCAAATGATCCATGCATATCAACTAAAGGATTTGCATTTAGATATCCACAAAGATGGCTTAATGACCCTTCACAAAATAAGGCTATTGGACTCAGAAAATTAAGTATTACACCACAACCAATATCTTTAAAATTATATTTTTCATATTTAAGTCCAAGTACTGATAAGGAAATAGGTGTGCAACGTAGGTCAATAGATGTGTTACCCGAAAATAATATGCTTGAGATATTGACTAAAATAAGAGATCAATTATACAAACGTAATGATAATCAAAATACAAGAGTTTATTTAACATGGACATATGTAGGTACGAAATTAACTTTAAAATGTTATCGTGTAGTTTCAGATACAGGTAAGGAATTGGTTGGAGTTTGGTTTAAATTATGTGGCATTGGATCTGTTAATAATGATAATGTATTAAAACTTTTCAATCAAGAATGCACTGATAAAATGCGTAAATATATAAATACATTTCATAAGGAAGTTGTATTTGATGATGTATGGGATAGAGGATATATCGAATTTCATTCATCGTTTTCAGATGCTAGAAAAGGTTTCTTGGGTTTAAACGATGAATTCTACAGTAAGCCTTCATTACTATTTAAATCTCCATATGATGGTCCAACGTTTTATATTAGTTTTTATGTCAACGATGGTAAGACATCTATTATTCCAAGGTATTGTAGATTTATTATTCAACTATGTTTCATTCTTAATTATAAAAAGGCAATAATAATGGAGAATAATATATGGAAGAATCAAGTTCCTCCTAACATGGCACCTTCCCCCCAAGAAGGCTAAAAATAAGTAACTTAAGAAGAATTCCATCCGTTTATTCTTCTTCTTTAATTATTTTTACTGCAATTGTGATGTATATAGGGTTTAATAAATGTATCTCATGCATGTTGGCATCTACTAAAGTTAATTGAATGTTGCATAAATCACAAGATGCTATATCTACTTCAAAATCAGCGTTTGTAACTATGATTGGATAATTGGCTGAAAAACTATTGTTGATTCTTAGTATAATTCTTGAGATACTTATATTTTCATGTAAATTTCTAAATGAACTCTTCCCCACATTGCTCACGAGATATAATACAGGTGTCGACAAATAGTTACCCACACTTTGTGCAAGTATACTAAATGTTCCCCCTGTGTATTCGCTATTTAATGGTAAAATTTCATTATATATGCCACACAATTGAATGATATTATATGATGCATTATTGATTGTAAAAAATGTGTCTGATTCAAATAGTATACGTCCAGTTTCATCAACAGACGCTGTAACATTAGAATTTTTAATCAATGCATTTAACAACATGCAAAACGTCTCTGAATTTAAATCTGTGTACATATTATTGAAAACATACTTCTTGCCATTAATTTGTATATAATCATCATTTTCAATAACAACAATCGAACATTTAGTAGTTAACGATGTGACAATCATTGATACTCTACGTGAAGGCGGTGATGGTAAATTTATGTCAATTCTGTTGTAATGATTGTAGTCATATGACGAAATTGTATAATCGATTAAAGGTGTCATCATTTTTTTACAATAATAAAAAGACTAAGTTATGTCATTCTTTCACGTATGGATATGTATTTTAGGCACAATATATGTCATTGATAAATTAATTGATACCATGTTAAATATCGTTATCTACAGTGACAGCAAAAATGAAAACACACCATTACCCGAACATGCGAAATCAATGTACAGTTAATCAGGCACAGTTAATTTTTCATGTTTATTTTTATGCTCTTTGCTTTTATGTGTATTGTGAATGTTGCGTGAGGGTCTTTTAATTTATTGTACTCGTCCCATAACTTTTTAAAATCGAATGCTGATGCTGGTGATTCCTTGATTAAATCTTCGAAATCATACTGTGATATGCCTGGAAACAAAACAATATCTGATAATGTACGTTTTATATCTTTAGGAATTGATTTAACAGTTTGAACACATATCATAACATTAATATGAAAATGTCTCAATTTCTTCAATAATCGTGATAAATCTGTTTCTTTACTTCTTAATAATGCATGGTTAGCGAAATCATCAAGTATCAACAAACATCGATGAGGAAATGTACGCCAATTATATTTCATCAATTTATTAATTATATATTTCATTACTTTAGGTTTTTTATTCGCTAGATTATGCTTCATTATTAAACGCATTAATTCCTCATTTATATTCTTACAATTAGTGTTTATATATTCATTAATTGAGTTATATTTCAAAATTCTTCTCATATATTTATTCAACCAGTCAAGTAATTCTGTATCTTTAACTGACACTATCTTTGATTTCTTGATCGATGGTAAAAATGTTTGAACTGTTTGATCGAATTTAGCTGAAGTTGAACATATAACGATCAACTCAAAGAATGGTTCATCGTTTAATACCTCTTGTTGTGCGGCTAGTTTCATGTAATTGTAACTTTTGCCTGACCCCATTGGAGCTATAAATGCGCATATACCATTTTGTGCGAACGGATATTTAGCATGTATTGGTTTAATTTGTGCATTCTCTAATTGTACTTTATTTTTAGCAGATAACTTATCAAATAATTTGTCTATTTCTCTAAATTTTTCTTCAATTTTTTCCATTATTAATTTGATTAAAATAAATTTTTTATTCTATCCAAAATGAGCAAGGACAATTTTGAACAATACGTCATCAGTGAATTTAAAGTAGATAATCAAGCAGCTGTCGAAATTAAATATACACACAACGTTAGTGCTAAAAATACGACAATTAACTATATGAT
>ENA-OPGG01000202-OPGG01000202.1-human-gut-metagenome-genome-assembly--contig:-NODE-202-length-8983-cov-1.568212_pt1 | contig 8983 bp, 6 predicted proteins | sample MGYA00241643_ERZ501583 | MGnify/ENA primary metagenome ERZ501583 (study PRJEB25962, sample SAMEA2042386) | human gut metagenome | biome: human gut; feature: human-associated habitat; material: faeces...
CCCATGTGTGGGGTCACTGTGTTATACACAGCGAAGAATGGTTGGTCTTTACCGCGTTTAGTACTGTTGTAGGATGCTTTAGGGGTACATTCGTCCCAACAACTTTTATTGTCTGTGGTGGAGTTGTAATGCGTTTTGCTGTTGTTAGTGCAATAATATCCGGCTTCCCGTAGCCATTGAGGGAAGAATATGTTTTCCGGAGTGTCGTATGGAACCGGATGGACATCCATTCCGTAGCTTGAGGAGTGATAAGTGACGAGCGTGCAGCAGAACTTTGCGGAGCCACTGACCATGCGTTCATAAATTGTATGCCATGAACGGCTAGACTATCCGCATTTGGGGTGTGTACGCCTTTATTACCATAACAACCGAATTCGTAAGCGCTGGTATCTTCAAAAGTAAGCCAAAGAATATTGGGTCTTTCATTCTTTTTGTTGTCTGCAGCATCAGCCTGGACGGCGTTCAGCCCGCAAAAAGCAGTACACATGAGTAAAGGTAAGTTTTTCATGTTATATTTAGTTTTTTAGTAACGGTTGCTAAGATAGGGCATTTGCTCTGATAAGCATGCCTGATGTGTTTAAAAAACTGCCAATATTGTTTTGGTATACAAATATTCAACAAAATTGATGAAGATTCAACAAAATTATGGAATCGGTAAACGTATGTTGTGGTGTATTGGAGAAAATAACGGCAATATGTTGCCGGAATGTTCTATTTTTGAAAAATGAATCTGATAATACTAAATAATATGAGAAACATTTTATTTGTGGCGTTTGTGTTTGCGCTCTCTTTCTCGGGACGAGTATGTGCCGGAAATCCTGTTTATTCTGATAAATCCCTACGTAATGATGCGGAAAAACTGTTGATGGAGTGGGTAGATACTCTGCTGACTTACCAATGTGAAGGATTGCATCCTGCGCTTGACGGAGGTTTTCTTTGTCCTGCCTGCGCTCGTATTCATGGGCGGATAGGAGATACGGTTCTTCCTCTGATGTATTTAGCGGACAAAACCGGCGATGATAAATATTTGCTTGCCGCCAAGAAGCTTATGAAATGGATGGAGAATGTGCATCGTCCGGATGGTTCATGGATGAACGATGTACATGTGTCAGACTGGAGTGGAACGACTGTATTTGCGGCTATCGCTTTATATGAGGCAGTGCATTATCATGGGCATTTGCTGGATGATTCTACCTGTAATCATTGGAAAAAACAATTGTTGGAAGCTGGCGAATTTATGATGAAGAATCCTCAGATGTACAGTCGCCGTATGCAGGGGAACATGAAGCGCTTGAATAATGTGAACTATTCAGCCTCGGTGACATATGCCTTGCAGGCTCTTGGCGAGATGTTTAACCGTCCGGATTTCAAGGAAGAAGCCCGGATTGTGGCTTCGGATTTGAAGAAATTTTTTACAGTAAACGACTTTTTTTTATACGGTGAAGGACCTAAGATATGGACACCTACTAAGAATGGCTGTCTTCCTGTGGATTTAGGCTATAATATAGAAGAGTCTTTGCCTAATCTGGCCTATTATGCGCTTATGGTGAACGACCGGGAACTGCTCTCTATTGTGGAACGTTCCATGAATACTCACTTGGAATTTATGTTGCCTGATGGTGCGTGGGATAATAGTTGGGGGACACGCAGTTTTAAGTGGACATATTGGGGCGGACGTACGAGCGATGGTTTCATGGGTGGTTATTATGCTATGGCAGAACAACACCCGGAGTATCTGGAAGCTATTCGGCGCAATATACGATTACTGAAAAAATCGACAAATAACGGATTGCTTCATGCCGGACGTGATTATCAGGCTTCAGGAATTCCGGCTTGTATTCATCATACTTTTGGTCATGCCAAGGCTCTGACCGCTTTTCTTGAGCTTCCACCTGTCAAAGCACCACAATACAAGTCACTGCCACGCGATAATGCTTATGGGGTGAAGTATTTCCAGGATATTCGTACTTGGCTGGTTGCAGAAGGATCATGGCGTTCCACGTGTACCGGTTTTGATGCTGAATATAAGGTAAAGGGCACTCACCCGATGGGAGGAGCTGTTTCTCTGTTGTGGCACGAACAGGCTGGTCCGGTCTTTGCCGCTACAACAAACCGGTATGCTCTGATAGAAGCGCCTAATATGCAGAGTAATAGCAGAAAGTATATAATGAGTGGAACACCGCGGGTTGAAATGGTACAGTATGGAACTATTTATAGTAATTTGGATGACTTGGATACGGATATTGTTTATACTCAAGAGAAAGATAAGCATCGTTTCCATATCAATACTCATTTGGTGGACGCTGACCAGCAGACACCGGTTCAGGGGGCGTTTCCTGTGACTTTGGATTATGTGTACTCCAAACAGGGCATGTCGATAGTAGTGGATTATTGTCCTTTGACAGCCTGCCTTGTTTTGCCGGTCATTGCCGCACCTTCAGAGGTAGTGGATATTACCTCGAAAGGCATGCTTCTTCAGAAAAAAGAGGGCGTATTGGAAATAATCTGCGTGAATGGCATGTTGAAGGTAGCTCCGACAGATGAAGATGGTCGAATATTTAATCCTGTACCCGGTTTTTCTTTTGTTCCTTTACAGATATTTCCTGAGGGGGAGAATAAGAAAATTCAAATTGAAATCACATATAATTAATATATTTTTGTTTCTTTGTTTTTATGTTATAATATTATATATCTAAATTATATGAAAACGTTTCGGCCTTTGTTAACATTCTTTGGAGTATTATTTACATGTATCGGGTATGCCAATAATCTGGACGGTATACGTTTTACGCATATCGGATTGGAAGAAGGCCTGTCACATTGCACGATATTTGGTATTAATCAGGACAAGGAAGGAAATTTGTGGTTTGCGACTTACGATGGGGTCAATAAATACGATGGCTACAATTTTACAGTCTATCGTCATCAATATGCGAATCCTCAAAGCATAGCTTGCGACATTAGTCGCTGTGTAACAGTTGATGATTCCGGTAGAGTATGGATTGGTACCAGAGAGGGTTTTTCTCTTTATAATCGGGACCAAGATACTTTCTCGAATTATTTTTATAAAGAAAATGGTTATAAAGCTACTGTCACATGCATAGCACCAATGAATAAGGACTATCTGATGTTGGGTACAACCAGTGGAGTATTGCTTTTTGATATAGGGAAGGAACGTATTCTGAATGATACGTTACCTCATCCGCTACATTTGTTGAGACCTACTGCTATGGTTCGTCAAAGTGATAAGATTTACATAGGAGTGGAGAAAGGACTTTATGTCTATTCTTTGGCAAATGGAACTTTGGAAAAGTTGGTGGATATGCCGAAAGCAACACGTATACATTCCGTCTTTTGTCAGATGTTCACCCGGATATGGATAGCGACGGAAGGTGAAGGGCTATACATGTATGATACTAAATCCAAGGAGCTGAAGAATTATAGACATGAGGACGGATATTCCGGTCTGAATTCAAACTATGTGCGTTCTTTGGCCGTAGATCAGGAAAACAGATTGTGGGTTGGCACTTATGGGGGCTTGAATATTTACGAAGGAGGTAAAGATCGCTTTTTGTCGGTGAGAAATTCTGCAATACAGGAGGGGAGTCTGTCACAGAATTCTGTACGTAGTATTTTTATGGATTCGCAAGGAGGAATGTGGTTGGGCACTTATTGGGGAGGATTGAACTATTATCATCCTTTGTGCAATCGTTTTCAGCATATTAAGCATGTTCCATTCGCCAATTCCATCAGTGATAATGTAGTCAGCTGTATAGTGGAGGATAATGCAAAGAATCTGTGGATCGGCACTAATGGAGGTGGCCTGAATTTTTACGACAGCGCTTCAAAAACATACAAATACTATTTGCAGAATTCCGACTTGTCAAAAGAGGTATCTTTTAAAGATATAAAGGCGGTGTATGTCGATGAACTGCATGATAATATATATGTTGGAACTCATGCGGGTGGAATGATAGTACTGAATCGTAGGACAGGAAACCAACGTTTTTTCAATACTCAAAACAGTGATTTGCCTAGTAATAATATTTATTCTATTTTATCGGATGGGCATGGAGGGCTTTGGATTGCATCATTGGGTACTCTAATTCATTATGATATAGCTGGTAACCATTTTCAGACGGTTGATAAAGATAGCAAAGGAAAGCGTTTGCAAGAATCCAAAAGTGTATTGTTCCGGGATTCTAAGAAACGTATTTGGGCAGGAGGGGAAATGGGACTTACTATTTATAATCAAACAGGCACTTCTTTGACAATTAATACGGAATATGATATCGCTCCTATATTGAAGCAATCGTTTATAAACTGTTTCTGTGAATCTACATCCGGATATATATGGGTTGGAACACGTAATGGACTTTTTGGCTTGAAGGAGAATGCTAAAGAATTATTGCAGTACACAACGGTTGACGGACTGCCCAGTAATGTTATTTATGGCATTCTGGAAGATAGTTACGGGCGTTTGTGGATAAGTACAAACCAGGGATTGAGCTGTTTGACCCCCGGAAGCAGAAAATTACGTAATTTTACTATCGTGGACGGTTTGCAGAGTAATCAGTTCAATGCCGGTTCTTATTGTCGAATTAATAATGGGAACATGCTTTTTGGAGGGATTAATGGAATTACTTCGTTTCGGCCTGAAACGCTTATTGATAATCCGTATTCTCCGAGACCATTTATAAATAAATTATATGTATCCAATAAGGAAGTATTGCCTGGTGATGAAACAAGAATTTTGAAAAAATGTATAGAAAACGAGGATCATATAACATTGACCTCCTCCCAAAACTCTTTTTCTATCTCATTCGTGGTTTCAAACTATATTGCTGGAAAGCATAACACTTTTGCGTATAAGCTGGAAGGATACAACGACTCGTGGTACAGCCAAGATAATATAAATTTAGTTTCCTACTCAAATTTACCGGCAGGAGATTATACATTTTTTTTGAAAGCTGCCAATAATGATGGAAAATGGAGTGAAGAGCCTGCAATTCTTCATATACGGGTACTTCCGGTTTGGTATTGTACTTGGTGGGCTATTTCTATTTTCATTATTTTGTGCGCGGGGCTATTGTTTGGTGTCTTGCGCTTCTTTTGGTTGCGCAAGAATATGCAGGCTGAGATTCTGATGGAGCGCTTGGATAAAGAGAAACAAGAGGAAATCAGCCAGATGAAAATCCGCTTTTACATTGACATCTCTCATGAGCTTCGTACTCCTCTTACTTTGATTGTTGCCCCATTGCAGGAACTTATTGAACGTATTAAAGGCCATTGGGAACATGAAAAACTGTCATATATTCAGCGTAATACGAACCGCTTGTTGCATTTGGTCAATCAGTTAATGGATTATCGTCGCGCTGAATTGGGTATTTTTGAATTGAGACCGGTATATGCTAATGCTTATAAGAAAGTCTTGAACTGTTTCTTGAATTATGAGAACTTGTCGAAAAGGAAGGATATAGATTATAATTTATATACGGAATTGCAAGATGAAGAGTTGCTCTTTGATGAGACCTATTTGGACTTGATTGTAAATAATTTGCTTTCAAACGCTTTTAAATATACGGAAAAAGGAGAGTGCATTACCGTACGTCTTTATAAAGAAGATAATAATCTTGTTTTGCAAGTGATTGATACGGGTGTCGGTATTCCGGCGGAAAAACAGAAAAAAATATTTGAGCGTTTTTATCAGGCGGAAAGTGGACATGAAGGAAGCGGTATAGGCTTGTCGCTGGTTCAACGTCTGGTAGAACTGCATCATGGGCATATCACTCTGGAAAGCAAAGTGGGCGAGGGCTCTACGTTTTCCATTTATATACCGCAGGATAAGTCTATGTATACTTCTGAGGAACTGCTTGCGCAAGAAGAGGGGGCCAAAGAGCAGCGTGCATATTATACAAATGCGCATGATGTTTATATTGATGATGAAGAACTGCTGGAAACAAGCGCGTTGGCAGACGGAGAAAAAGAAAAACGGGGAAAGATTTTAGTAGTGGATGATAACCAGGAACTTCGGCAATATTTGGTGAGTGGTTTGTCAAGCGACTTTAATTTATTGGAAGCAGACAATGGGCAGAAAGCCTTGGATATATTGAAAGGCCAAGAGGTTGATTTAGTCATTACTGATGTTATGATGCCCGTAATGGATGGAGTCAAATTGTGTAAAGCGATTAAGCAAAATATACGAACTTGCCATATTCCTGTATATATGCTGTCGGCAAAGGCTGATACAAAATATCAGTTGGAAGGGCTTCAAGTTGGAGCGGATGACTATATTCCTAAGCCTTTCTCTATGCCGATCTTGAAAACAAAGATTCAGAATGTGTTACGTACGCGTTATCGTGTTTTTGAACGCTATTCTAATACTACCGAAGTAGAACCGGAGAAATTGGCAAATAATACAATGGACGAGGAACTGTTGAGAAGAGCCATAGCAGTGATTGAGAAAAACATGGATAATGTAGAGTTTTCAACGGAACAATTTGCCAGGGAAATGAATATGAGCCGTTCTAATCTCCATTTGAAGTTGAAAGCGATTACCGGTAAGTCGGCGATAGACTTTATTCATAAAATCAGATTTAATCGTGCATGCCAGTTGCTGAAAGAAGGCAGATATTCTGTTTCGGAAATTAGTTTTATGGTGGGATATAATACTCCTTCTTATTTTGCCGCGCGTTTTAAGAAGTATATGGGATGCCTGCCTACGGAATATGGAAAGAATAATGCATAACTGTCATGGATAAGCGGATTGTTTTGTTTATAATGCAGGTTTGGATTTCACTCGCTTTGTGGGGACAAACAAGTATGTGCGGATTCTCCATAACAAAGGAGGATAGTTTGCGATATGAGGGTAAGCCCGTAGAACTGATTAAAATAGTGAATAAGAATGGAATGACTATTAAAGTGACAAATTATGCAGCTTCTTTAGCGTATGTTTCTGCACCGGATAGAAACGGGGTGTTTGAACCGGTCGTTTTGGGGCTCGACAGTTTGCGCTATTATTGGGGCAGGCAACCTAAACTTGGTGCTACGGTAGGACGTTTTGCCAACAGAATTAAAAATGCGGAGTTCAGGCTGGATGATAAAATTTACTATTTAGATAGAAATAATAAGGGACATTCCATTCATGGGGGTATAAAAGGATTTAATCTGCAAGTTTTTGAAACAGATACATGCTATATAGCGGAAGATACCGCGGTGGTTGTTTTTAAGTATCTCAGTCCCGATATGGAAGGCGGGTTTCCCGGCAATCTCAACTTGTCATTAGCCTATAAATTCACTAATGACAATGAGGTAATTTTGGACTATATTGCATCGACAGACAAACCTACTGTAATAAATCTGACCAATCACAGCTATTTTAATTTGACCGGATGTAAAGAGTCGGTCTTAAATCATTGTTATATGATTATGGGAGATTCTATCACACCGGTAGATTCTACGGGAGTGCCAACGGGTGAACTTATGCCGGTAGCAGGAACAGAATATGATTTTAGTACTCTGCGAACTATAAAACACCATGTTGAACAGCTAGGAAAAGGATATGACATCAATTATAAACTCAACAAAGCATTGGATACTTTAGCGCTTGCTGCCAAAGTGGTTGATCCGGTTTCTGGTCGAGTATTGAAAGCATATACCACAGAACCGGGAATGCAGTTTTATACTCCTGCTTCTGATTTGAGTTATTTGAAAGCTGCTGACAGTTTGTGTTATGGAAAATATTTTGGATTTTGTCTCGAAATGCAACATTTCCCAGATTCCCCTCATCATGCCCAATTCCCTACTACTGTGTTGCTGCCGGGAGAAACTTATCGTCAAACGACTATATATAAATTTGAAACATTATAAACTTAAATAATTATCAAACTAAAGACTTGATTATGAAAGCAAAAGATTGGAAAATGTATGTGTGCTTAATTGTTTTTTCTTTATTTATGTTCCCTGGAATATATGCTGCACAAGAAGGGAACGGCAAGACAGCCTGTGAACCGGTAAGAAAAACGCGCAGTGAAACTTTTATTAGTGGAGAAAAGGCATGGGAACCGGCAGGTACGGGTGTTACTCGTCAGATTATGGGATATGACGGACAAGTGATGTTGGTGAAAGTGAAGTTTGAAAAAGGAGCTATAGGAACCCCTCATACTCATTATCATACACAAACAACTTATGTGGCAAGTGGAAAATTCGAATTTACGGTAGGAAATGAGAAGAAGATAGTGAAAGCCGGTGACGGCATTTATATTGAGCCTGATATTTTGCATAGCTGTGTTTGTTTGGAACCTGGTGTACTTATAGATTGTTTTGCTCCTATGAGAGCTGATTTTTTGAAATAAAACAGGGGTAGGCTTAGCCGTTAAATTTGTTTTATTAACAAAAAATGGGAAACTCTGGCGCTGGTCGCTTGATATTTAGAAACGGCTTTATACATGTTTGTAGGCCGTTTTTTTATACAAAAATGTCCTTTTCTATACAAAAATAGCATTTGAAAAGTGTAAAAGTGTGATGAATAAAAACAATACTTTTACACTTTTTTTTGCATTTGCAGTATGTTTGCTGCCGAAAAAATTATTTCTAACGTAGAACCTTAGATTTATTTATTATGTACAAATTAAAAGAATTATTTTTAATGTTTATCCTCGTCTTTGTGAGTATGTCTGCATATGCACAAAGTTTGACTGTAACTGGAAAAGTCATTGATAGCGAAGGATATGAAGTAATCGGTGGTAGTGTGACTATTAAAGGTGCCGCCGGTGTAGGAACGGTTACGGATGTGAATGGTAACTATTCTTTGAAAGTAAATGATGCATCGAAAGATGTATTGGTGTTTTCGTATGTAGGTATGACTTCCCAAGAAGTAAAAGTTGATGGTAGAAGTGTAATTGATGTAACCTTGAAGGCTGATGCCGTAATGTTGGAAGAAGTGGTTGCAATTGGCTATGCTACCGTTAAACGTAAAGCCTTA
>ENA-OPGG01000204-OPGG01000204.1-human-gut-metagenome-genome-assembly--contig:-NODE-204-length-8941-cov-1.340536_pt1 | contig 8941 bp, 6 predicted proteins | sample MGYA00241643_ERZ501583 | MGnify/ENA primary metagenome ERZ501583 (study PRJEB25962, sample SAMEA2042386) | human gut metagenome | biome: human gut; feature: human-associated habitat; material: faeces...
CCGGAGTGAAGCATGATACAACAACCATTAACAACAAGAGGAATACAAGTAGCCATATTTCAAAAATAAGCCAGTTTGTCTGCCAAAACCAAGTTGTATTTTCCCAAAACCAGCCGGTCATCACATCTTTTCCGGTATTGGTGAGGATATTAGTCAGCAAACGGAGCATACCAATTAGGAAACCTACAATCATGGCTGTTTCACCGGCTTTCGGAGTGATTTTCTTGGAGAATATACCAAGTGCAAATACGGCTACCATTGCAGGTGCAAGGAGGGACTGTATGCCTTGCAGGTAGTCGTAAAGGCTGCCGAGGCTCATCATTACAGGAATCCATGCCATGCCGAGGATAACTACAACTACGGTGGCGATACGTCCTACCATAACATAAGTAGCTTCACTTTTGTTCTTAAACATGGGTTTGTAAAAGTCTTCTGTAAAAAGTGTGGCGCATGAATTAAAGAAAGCAGCCAGTGAAGCAACCAATGCGCAGATGAATCCGATAGTTACAATACCTTTTACACCGGCAGGCAGAACATCCTTTACCATTACAGCAAAAGCTGCATCTGTATTTGACATATCAAATTCACCTTTTGCAGCCAAGGCGGCAGCTACCATCCCCGGAATAAGAAACATGAAGACAGGCAGGATTTTAAAATAACCGGCTGCAATAGTACCTCTACGGGCACGCTTCATTACTACATCATTATCTTCGCCTTTACGTTGTCCAAGTACACGCTGTACGATATGCTGGTCGGTACACCAATACCAGAAACCGATGATGGAAGCTCCGATAAATACCCAGAATCCAGGATAATCTTGATACATCGGGTCTGCTTCGGTCCAGTGAAACATATGGTTGGCACCATAAGCGTGTCCGTCTGCTCCTACATTCATGGCGCTACGCGCATGATCCATCATTTCTGTCCATCCTGTAGCAATATTACCGTCTCCCAAGGCTGACAGTCCCAGGAAAAGAACCAAGAAAGAACCGATGATTAAAATAGGGGTTTGAATAGCTGAGAGGGTCATTACTCCTTTCATTCCACTCAGTACGGTGAAGATGCCGGTCAAGACAATAAGTCCGATTGCCCCATACCAAAAAGGAAGTCCAAGTAAGAATTCCAAAAAGATACCTCCGGTATAGGCGGTTACACTAACTTTAGTAAGAATGTAGGCTATCAATGTGATGATAGAAAGCCATGAACCGGTACGCGGGGTATAACGGTATTTAAGGAAATCGGGCATGGTAATGATTTTGCCCATTTTATTGTTTAATAGTTGGTAGAATGGAACAAAAAGCCATCCTAGAAGAAGAATCATCCAACCTTGCATTTCCCAGTGTGCCATACCTACTCCGGATTTGGCACCGGTTCCTGCCAAACCTACCAGATGTTCCGAACCGATATTGGCTGCAAAGATAGCAGCACCAATGATGTACCATGGCTCACCTTTGCCAAATAGATAATCTTCACTGCTTGCTCCTTGTTGCGAGCGTTTGTCTTTTTGTACAGAGCGCCATACCGCCCTGCCAGTATTGTCCAGTCCAGCCAGATGAATTCATGTGAATTCCAATTCATGATATTAAATATTTAAAGTTTAACAATTATTTTTCAACACCGAATTTAAAGATACATTGGCTGTGATAGGTCTGTCCCGGTTCCAGAATTACAGAAGGCCATTGTGATTTGTTGGGGCTGTCGGGATAGTGCTGTGTTTCCAGACAAACAGACGCGCGTTGCAGATAAGTGATTCCCTTTTTCCCTTTTACGGTTCCATCCAAAAAGTTGCCTGTATAAACTTGTATTCCCGGTTCATTAGTATATACTTCCAAAGTGATACCACTAGTAGGGCTGGTCAGTTTGGCAGCCAGCTGGTTAATATCGCCTTTCGTGTTAAGTACCCAATTATGGTCGAATCCGTTACCGAATTTTATTTGTTCGTTTTCAAAGTTAGTCACATCGGGGGCAATGGTTTTAGGAGTATTGAAATCAAATGGAGTTTCTGTTACTGCCATCATTTCTCCAGTGGTCATGAATGTGCTGTCAACGGGAGTGATGCTGTCTGCATTTACATAAAGAATATGGTCGGTGGCCGGATTGGCAGGATTTCCACTCAAGTTGAAATAAGAGTGGTTGGTCATATTGATAACAGTCTTTTTGTCAGTTGTCGCTTCGTAATTTATGTCGATGGCATTGTCTCTTGTCAGTGCATAAGTAACAGTAGCGGTTACATTTCCCGGAAAATTGGCATCTCCATCTGGTGACTTCATAGTCAGTGTCATAGTACTGTCGTTTAATTGGTTTGCTTCATAAACTTGGTATTGCCATCCTTTAGGACCTCCATGCAGGCAGTGACCAAAATTATTTTGGGGTAATTGAATGGTTTCTCCATCCATTACGATGACTCCTTTATTAATGCGGTTGGCATAGCGTCCGATAGAAGCACCGAAGTCGCTTGGTATATTTTGGTAGTCAGCAATGCTGTCAAAACCCAGCACTACATCTTTTAGATTTCCGTTTTTGTCGGGGACCATGATAGATACAATACGTCCGCCAAAATTAGTTACGCATACTTCCATTCCGGCTGCATTCTTTAGCGTATACAGTTTAACAGGTTTTACGCCATCCACTATTGTTTCATAATTAGTGGGGTTTAATCCGGACTTTGTAAGTGTTTCTTGAGATTGTTTGGGAGCGCAAGCACTTAACAAGGTCAGTGCGATACCGGTTCCCAGAAAGGTTTTTTTCATGCTTTTCATGATATAAAAGTACTAATTAGTAATAGAGTATATGATTTTGGGTGTAAAAGTAACACTATTACTAATACATTGGATATGAAAAGAGTATGTTGTGCAACATAAAAGTGTATTTCCTACACTTTTATAGCATAAAGAAGAAAAAACCGCTTTGAATCCAAAGCGGTTTTTTCATATGTTAGCGAATTTGAGATCTTTTTTATACCAGCTTGCGAGAACCGTCACTGATGACTACATCGTAAACTTTGGGACTTCTTCCGAACTTCTCTTTGAATCTTTCTTTGGCAGTGGTGATGAATGTTTCGTATAGTTCATTTTTAACTAGGTTGATTGTACATCCACCGAAACCTCCACCCATGACACGTGAACCGGTGACACCGCAGTCGAAAGCAACATCATTCAAGAAGTCAAGTTCTTCACAGCTTACTTCATACAATTTACTCATGCCATAGTGAGTTTCATACATCTTCTGTCCTACGGTTTCGTAATCACCTCTTTCCAAAGCATCGCAAACATCAAGTACACGTTGGATTTCTTCAATGACGTATTCTGCACGCATATAGTCTTCTTCACTGATCTCGGCTTTTGCTTCCTGCAACATTTCCATTGTACAATCACGTAAAAATTCTACATGAGGATGTTTTTTCTGGATGGCGGCTACAGCAGCTTCGCAGCTTTGGCGACGTTTATTATAAGCAGAAGAAGCCAATTCGTGTTTGACTACCGAGTCAACCAATACCAATCGGTAACCTTCCGGTTTGAACGGGAAGTATTGATATTCCAATGAGCGACAGTCCAAACGGATCAAACTACCTTCTTTTCCGAATACAGATGCAAATTGATCCATAATACCGCAATTTACACCACAATAATTATGTTCTGTTGCCTGACCTACCTTGGCTAATTCAAATTTATCTATTTTGTTGTCACCGAAAAGTTCGTTGATAGCGAAAGCATACGTACTTTCCAATGCAGCAGATGAAGACATACCTGCACCCAGAGGCACATCGCCAGCAAAAGCCGTATTGAATCCTTTCACTTCTACACCACGTTTAATCATTTCGCGGCATACACCGAATATGTATCTTGCCCAACTGGCGCGGGGAGCGTCTTCTTCATTCAGACCGAATTCTACATAATCTTTCAAATCAATGGAATAAGCTTTGACAGTGTTTGTTCCATTCGGCTTTACTTCTGCAATCATGCCTTTGTCGATTGCTCCGGGGAATACAAAACCACCGTTGTAGTCAGTATGTTCGCCGATTAGGTTGATTCGTCCCGGAGAAGCATAAACAGCTCCTGTTGTTCCGTCAAAATGCTTGATGAAACGGCTTCTTACGTATTCTATATCCATGATATTAATAGTTTAAAGTTAATACTATATGTTTTTATAATTATTCTACAGGAATGTCTTTGTTTACGTTCTTGCATCCTACCAAACCATAGAACAACAGATAAGCAAGCAAAGCGATAATTAACCAATAGCTGGCCATATATCCCACAGCGTCAGAAATGAATTGCTGCAATAATGGGAAAATACCGCCACCGACAACCATCATCATAAAAATACCTGAAGCTTGTGCGGTATATTTGCCTAAACCTTCTACAGCGAGGTTGAAGATACCTCCCCACATAATGGACGTACATAAACCACAAAGTACCAAAAATAGGGCACTGACAGGTACAGAGGCCATTTCGAATCCATTTTCTACACTATATCCCGGCATAGAGACAGTGATTTCTTTTGGAGTGAAGATTGCGATTAATATAAAACAGATAGCTGTTGCGGAAACAACAATCAATTGTGTACGTGTAGCTACTTTACCGCTGATGACACTACTTGCAGAACGTCCCACTAACATGAGCAACCAATAGATGGCAGCAATAGCACCACCGATAGCGGCACCGTTGGCAAGCAGGCCCGCACCTTTTTCCGTTGGGTCGGCAAGATAGAAATTTAATGTGCCTGGAATACCGATTTCAATACCTACATACACAAAGATACCGATTACACCTAATACAGTATGGCGGAAATTCCAAGGGCTATGAGAGAATTTCTCTTTTTCATGACCTGCTTTTCTTAGATGAGGCTCTGGAATGGCGATGAATGAAAGAGCGATAAACGCTGATACGAATACACCCATTGCGATGAAAAGCAGAGGAGCTACATCTGACATAGCTGTTTGAGGGGTAACAGAACCAATCAAGGCACCTACGAAAAGCGGAGTCAAAGTACCTGACAATGAGTTTAGAGCACCACCGGCTTGGATTAATTGGTTACCTTTGTTACCACCACCACCTAAAAGATTTAGCATCGGGTTAACTACTGTGTTCAGCATACATACACAAAAACCACAGACGAAGGCACCAAGCAGGTAGATAATAAAATTCATTTTAATGGCATATTCTCCTAAATTGAATACGTCTATATCTGCACCGAACAAACTGGAAATATATTGGATAAACAAACCGATGAAACCTACTGCCATGGCAATGAGGGCTGTTTTTTTATATCCGATTTTTACAAGCATATTACCTGAAGGAATCCCCATAAACAGATATGCGAGGAAATTCATCATATTTCCCATCATACCCAAGGTATTGGCACCTGCATATTGGTTTTTCCATATTGTGCCGAAAGGCGCAGCAAGATTAGTAACGAAGGAAATCATCGCGAAAAGGAAGAACATTGTAATGATAGCGATGATATTACCGTTCTGTTTTTGTTGATTCATGGTTTTGAAAAAATTATAAGTTTATTAATTAGGTTATTTCATAAAATTATTTTTCTACACCGAATTTGTAGATGGTTACTTGATTGTAAGTTTCCCCCGGATGTAGAACACAAGAAGGGAAATGGCCTTTATTGGGCGTATCAGGAAAATGTTGTGCTTCAAAACAGATGGCACTTCTTGCTGGGAAAGTTGCTCCATGAGCACCTTCGAAACCATTGTGCCAGTTTGAAGTATAAACTTGTACACCGGGCTCTGTAGTGTATACTTCCATGCTACGACCGCTTTCGGGCTCCACACATTTTGCTGCAAAACTCAGTGTGCCTGCTTCACGTTTGTTTAATACATAGCAGTGGTCATAGCCGGCACCGAATTCTAGCTGTTCGAATGGGTCATTGATTCTACTGTCTACTCTTTGAGGAGTACGAAAATCCATAGGAGTACCTTCTACTTTGGCAATTTCGCCTGTAGGGATGGATACATTATCTATCGGAGTATAAAAATCAGCATTAATGGTTACGATGTTGTTATCAACGGTTGCCGTAGGATTGGCAATGCCTGATAGGCTGAAAAAACCGTGGTGAGTAAGATTTACCAATGTTGTTTTGTCTGTTGTAGCGTGGTAAGTAATGATGAATTCATTTTGATTACTTAAAGTGTACGTTACGTGAATATCCAAATTTCCCGGAAATCCTTCTTCGCCATCAGCAGATAAATAATGCAATTTCAAACTTTGGGGAGTTTCCTGTTCTGCATCCCAAATGCGGGTATGAAATCCGGTAGGACCGCCATGCAGCGAGTTGGGACCATTGTTGATAGTCAGTGAATATTCTTTCCCTTCTAAAATGAATTTGCCTCCTGCTATACGGTTCCCGTAACGACCGATAAGAGTACTGAGGAAAGGTTCGTGGCTATTGATAACATGGGTTATACTATCATGTCCTTGAATGACATTGGCATATTTACCGTTTTTGTCCGGAACCATAATAGCTAATACTGCTCCACCATAGTTGGTGACAGCTATTTCAGCTCCGTTTTCATTTTTCAGAATGAAGAGGTCTGTTTGTTTCCCGTTCACTGTTGTCTGAAAATCGGCCCGTTTCAGGCCGCATAAATTCTCATCGGAAGTAGATGTGTTTATCATGTTATTGAAAATCTTTTTATTTTATGTATAAAACTAATGCAAATAAAAAGATTTTCTTCGGTATTCCCAAACTTTTTCTATAAAAGTGAACGGACTAAACGTGAAATTTTAATAAATCCGCAACGATAAAGCTGCTTCCTCCAACAAAAATAAAGTCATTTTTGTTAGCCTTTTCTTTAGCGGCTGGTACAGCGGTTTCTACATCAGGATAAGTATCTCCGTGCAGCCCGGATTGCATCGCTAAGCTTTGTAATTCTTTTTCGGATAAAGCACGCTTTACGCTGGCTTTGGTAAAATAATAGGTGGCATTTTTAGGAAGCATGGACAATACTCCACTGATATCCTTGTCGTTTACCATACCTATTACAATGTGTAATCGTTCATATTTCTGATGTTCTAATTGTTCTATGATATACGAAATACCTCCTACATTATGTCCTGTATCGCATATTAAAGTCGGTTCACTTTCTAATTTTTGCCATCTTCCCATCAGGCCGGTGAGTTCACATACTTGTGAGAATCCTTTGCGTATATTGCTTTCGGTAAGTTGATAACCTGCTTGTTTTAATAGGCGGATGGCAGATAAAAGTGTATTGGTGTTTTTAAGTTGGCAAAGCCCTTCCAGTTCGCCTTCCAGATTGAGGTAGTCGGTTGTTTGATATATTCGTTTACCTTTTTCATTTATGCTGGAGGAGTGTAATAACTGTTCTTCTTCTGCAAAGTAGATAGGAGCGTTTACTTCTTTAGCACGGGTTGTAAATATAGGTTTGGTTTCGGGTGTGGTTTCACCGATAACTACCGGGGTCTTTTCTTTGATGATTCCGGCCTTCTCTGTGGCTATTTTGGCTAATGTGTTACCTAAGAATTGTATATGGTCGAAACTGATATTGGTTATGACACATAGATCCGGACGGATGATGTTTGTACAATCTATTCGTCCTCCCAGGCCGACTTCTATAATGGCTACATCTACTTGGCTTTGGGGAAAATAGTGGAAAGCCATTGCGGTAGTCAGTTCAAAGAAAGAAGGATGCAGAGGTTCAAAAAAGGCACGGTGTTTTTCTACAAAGTCTATGACATATTCTTTGGATACAGGAATTCCGTTGACGCGGATTCGTTCACGGAAATCTATCAGATGTGGAGAAGTGTAAAGTCCTGTCTTGTATCCGGCTGATTGTAAAATGGCGGCTAAAGTATGTGAACAAGAGCCTTTTCCATTGGTCCCGGCTATATGAATGGTTCGGAATTGGCGATGGGGATGGTTGAAATACTTGTCTAAAAGATAAGTGTTTTCTAATCCTGCCTTGTATGCATCTTTTCCTATATGTTGGAATAATGGGGCACTATTATATAAATAATCCAATGTTTCTTCGTAATTCATGGCAAATGTTTTTATTTACCGCAAAGTGTCACAAAAGAATGCCAGGCAGATATAAAACCTGGTATTCTTTCTGTGACACTTTGTAGTATAAAAATTAATCGAAGAAGTTTTTGAACTTCTTGAATATTTTTTCTTTAATGCTTGTATTCGGTTTGAAGTTATCCGATTCTTGCATTTTCTCTAGTGCTTGTTTTTCATCTTTATTCAACGTTTCTGGAATATATACGCTTACATTGACTAATAAATCACCTGTACCGTTACTGTAACCATAACTATTGACATTGGGCAATCCTTTACCTCTTAGGCGTAAGACCTTACCTGGTTGGGTGCCTGGTTCAATTTTTACTTTTACTTTGCTATCAATAGTTGGTATTTCTACAGTGCCTCCTAAAGCAGCAGTCGGAACGCTTAGTAACAGATTGTAAATCAAATCATTTTCATCGCGTATTAGGTCTGGATGGGATTCTTCTTCTATGACAACAAGCAAATCACCGGGAACACCGTTATGTTTGCCCGCATTTCCTTTCCCATTGACAGAAAGTTGCATTCCTTCAGCCACACCGGCAGGAATTTTCACTTCCACGACTTCTTCTCCGTATACAATACCTTCTCCTGCACAAGCTTTACATTTGTTCTTAATTATTTTCCCTTCTCCGTTACATTGTGGACATACGCTTTGTGATTGCACCATTCCAAAAATGCTTTGTTGGGTGCGGGTGATACTTCCTGTTCCATGACAAGTGGGACACGTTTCCGTTCCTCCTTCTCCTTCGGCTCCTGAACCATGGCAATGGTCACATGTTACGTACTTTTTCAGTTTGAATTTCTTTTCTACTCCCGTAGAAATCTCTTTTAAGTTCAGTTTTACTTTTACACGGAGGTCTGAACCACGGAACTTGCGTTGTGCGGAACGTCCGCCACCACCGAA
>ENA-OPGG01000206-OPGG01000206.1-human-gut-metagenome-genome-assembly--contig:-NODE-206-length-8895-cov-1.653733_pt1 | contig 8895 bp, 9 predicted proteins | sample MGYA00241643_ERZ501583 | MGnify/ENA primary metagenome ERZ501583 (study PRJEB25962, sample SAMEA2042386) | human gut metagenome | biome: human gut; feature: human-associated habitat; material: faeces...
CTACGACTTTTGGTATGAATCTTCGCAACTTTTGCTTAAGCAGAGTAAGGAACAAAACAAAAAAATCGAAGCGAGAGCAAAAGAACTTCAAGAGTTTAAAGATAAGTTTACCATTGTTGATTTTAATATGGAAATAAGTGCGACTGAATTTAGAAGTTCTTATGATAGTAGCCTTGTTGATTCTAAGGTATTTGATTATATTAAAGCAAATGGTTTATATAAGGAGGAGTAAATGCAAGCAAAAGGTTTTATAAAGGTATGTGCAATAACACCAGAACTATTAGTGGGAAATCCTAATTATAATGTTTCGATAATGCTAGAGCTTTTAAAGAATAATAAGGCGTCATATGCTGTATTTCCTGAAATGTCAGTAACTGGCTATACATGTGCTGATTTGTTTTATTCAAATTTATTATTAAATGATGTAAATAAGGAAATTGCAAGATTTTTAAAAGAAAATTGTTATAAAGGAATTGTATTAATTGGTGCCCCTCTTGAAATAGACGGTTCTCTTTACAATTGTGCTTTTGTAATAAAGGAACATCAAATTTTAGGAATCGTACCTAAAAGAAGTCTCCCAAATAGTAAAGAATTTTATGAGAAGCGTTGGTTTAAGTCGGCTCTTTATAATCACATGGATTCTGTTTATTTTAATGGTGAAATGGTACCTTTTGGTAATTTGATTTTTGATGACTTTGAAAATAATATCCATTTTGGAGTTGAAATTTGTGAGGATATGTGGGCTCCTATTGCTCCATCTAATATGCTTAGCTATCATGGAGCTAATTTAATTTTTAATTTATCAGGGTCAAATGAAACTTTAGGTAAATCGCAAATTAGAAGAACTACAGTACTTGAAAATTCAAGAAGAAATTGTGGAGCATATGTATATGCTAGTGCAGGAGTAAATGAATCTACCTCAGAAACAGTTTACTCAGGACATAATATCATTGCAAGCTGTGGCACTTTAATTAAGGAAACGGAAAATTTTAGTGAAAAATCAGAAATAATTTACGCTGATATTGATATGAATTCCATTAATTTTAAAAGAAGATTAAATACTAATTTTCATGATTTAATTGAATTTAATATAAATTATAAGCATGTTAGTTTTCATCTTTTAAATGATGATGAGTATGAATTTGAAAATAAAATTGATGAAACGCCATTTATTCCTAAGGGAACAAATGAAGAGATACTTGATGCCTTCTACAAAGTAGCCTCAGTTCAAGAGTATGCGCTTTTAAAGCGTATGAAGCATACAAATGCTAAAAAAATTGTAATTGGTATTAGTGGTGGTCTTGATTCAACACTTGCTCTTTTAATTGCCGTTGAGACCTTAAGGCATATGAATAGACCTTTAACTGATATTGTTGCCGTAACAATGCCAGGATTTGCTACAACATCAAGGACAAAGGATAATGCAACTAAAATGATGGAAGCACTTGGAGTTACAATGCTTGAAAAGCCAATTGCTTTAGAATGTCAGATACATTTTAAAACAATTGAACAAGACCCTTTAAATCATGACATAACATATGAAAATACGCAGGCTCGTATAATTCTTATGAATTTAGCTAATAAGTTAAATGGAATTGTCCTAGGAACAGGCGATTTGTCTGAACTTGCTCTTGGGTGGTGTACTTATAACGGAGATCAAATGAGCATGTATGGCATTAATGCAGGTGTACCAAAAACATTAGTTAGATTTATGATTAAATATTATGCTCTTACAAAGCATAGTCAAATTAAGGATATATTATTTGATATTATTGATACACCTATTTCACCAGAGCTTTCTGATAAAAACCAAAAAACAGAGGACTTTATTGGAAAATATGAAGTTAATGATTATATTTTATATCGGTTCTTAGCTTGTGGTGATGATGAAAATAGGATTTCTTATTTAGTATCAAAAGCATTCAATTATTCTTTAGAGGAGGCTAATACTGCAACAAATAATTTCTTTAAAAGATTTTATACTGCCCAATTTAAACGACAAGCTCTACCTGATGGACCAAAGGTTTTAGATATTTCACTTTCTCCTCGTTCTGATTGGCGCATGCCATCAGACGTTAAGAGGTAATTATGGAAAGTATTGAGGGAATTTGTAAGGCAATAATTTTTGAATCGCAATCATCAACATACAAAGTTATAAAATGTCTAATAAAAAATAATGAAGAAATTCTAGTTGGAAATTTTCCAATAATGGAGCTTGAAGGAAGATATCGTTTTGAAGGTAAATATGTCTCAAATGAAAAGTATGGAGATCAATTTCAGGTTGAGTCATATAATGTTCTTGCTCATGATTCGAAATCGGGTTTAGTTGATTATTTAGCAAGTGATAAGTTTAAAGGAATAGGAAAATCAACTGCTACTAAAATTGTTGATGCATTAGGTCTTGATGCAATTGATAAAATTAAACAAGATCCTAATTGCCTTGCTGGTATTAAAATTAGTAAAGCATTAAGAGATTCATTAAAAGATGAACTAATAAAAAGTGAAGAGCAAGAAGCTACGTATATTAAGCTTTACTCTTTTGGACTGACACAAAACATGGCTAAAAGAGTATATGATTTGTATTTGGATGATAGTGTAAAAAAAATTGAAGAAAATCCGTATATATTAATCAAGGATTTACAAGGCTTTGGGTTTTATAAATGTGACCTTTTGGCTAAAAATATTGGATTTTCTCTTCATAGTCCTTTAAGACTTAAGGAAGCAATGATTTTTACTCTTAATGAGGCATGTATTCAATATGGCTTTACTTATGTGACTAAATATCAGCTTGTAGCCTCAACTATGACATTATTAAACAAAAAGGAAACTGATAAAATCAAGGAAGAAGAGATTACAGTTATATTAAACGATTTGCTTGTGTCAAATCGTTTAGTATCTATAAATGAGCGTTTTTATCCTAAATATTTATATGATGCTGAAAAAAATACGCGTGAAAGATTAATTCAAATAAAGAATTTTAAACTTGATTTACCATCTAAAGATGATGCACTTAAATGGATTGCCATTTGTGAAGAAAAGCTTGGGTTTAATTTATTGTCATTGCAACGTGATGCTGTACTTAAATCAGTTACATCTAAAGTTTCAATTATTACTGGTGGTCCAGGAACCGGTAAAACAACAATTATAAAAGCTCTTTTAATGACAGAAGCTTTTTTAAGAAAATTAAATCCAGAAGATAAAGAATTTAGAAATAAAGTTTTATTACTTTCACCAACGGGAAAAGCATCTAAGCGTTTAGCCCAATCAGCTTTAATGGAGGCTCAAACAATTCACCATGCTTTAGGATATAGTGCAGATGGTTCCTTTTTGAAAACAAAGCTTGATACATTAAATGAAGAGCTTATTATTGTTGATGAGGCTTCTATGATTGATATTAATTTAATGAGTCATCTTGTAGATGCTTTAAAGGATAATGTAAAACTTATTCTTGTAGGTGATGTTAATCAGCTTCCAAGTGTTGGGCCTGGTAATGTTTTAAGTGAAATGATTTCTTCAAATTTATTTCAAACAACAACCTTAAAAGAAATTATGAGGCAAAAGGGTGATTCAAATATAATTAAGCTTTCCCAAATGATTTTAAATAAAAATCTTGACTTTAAGCTCTTTAATGAGCATAAGGAGGTATTCTTTTATCAAGCTGAGGGTCAAACGGTTCTTAAAAATATTGAAGATTTATTAAAACTATATCAAAAAAAAGGTGGTAATTTTGTTAAGGATATTCAAATTTTAGCACCGATGTATAGTGGTGTTTGTGGTATTGATAAAATAAATGAAATGATTCAGGAAAAATTTAATCCAAGCACTAATATGATTGTTGATAATGATCGTGTTTTTAAAGAAAATGACAAGGTTTTGATGCTTCAAAATGATCCAACATTGGGCATAATGAATGGTGATGACGGTATAATTGTTTCAATTGAGCATCTTGAAAAAAAAGATTATATCCATATAAATTTTGGTGAAAAAATCGTTAGAATTGAAGGTAAAGATTTAGATAAAATAACCTTAGGTTATGCTATTAGTATTCATAAATCACAAGGATCAGAATATAAAAATGTTATTTTACCAATTGTTCCATCATTTCAAATTATGCTTAAACCTAATTTGATATATACAGCAGTTACTCGTGCAAAAGGCAAACTTATTATTTTAGGAAATAGCCAAACTTTAATTAATTCCTTGTACCAAAAAAATGATGTAAGACAAACTAGCTTATTTCAAAATGAAGAGCTTAAGAAAAAGGTAATTTATATAAATGATCCTTCAATTCCATTTGATACGCTAGGAGAACAAAATATGGAAAATGTTTCTCCGTATGATTTTATGTAAATTGTTAACAATAATATTGGTGATTAAATGAAACCAATATTTTATATGATGATTGGTGCAATGATTCCAGTTTGTGTCTATGAAATGTCAAAACAAAAGTGTTTTACAAATATGATTGAAAAAGCGTCTAAATTTGTAAACGATATGACTCAAAAGTGTGGATGTAATCAAAAAGAAGAAGCACCAAAATCAAAGGAAGCCCAGTAGTGGGCTTTTTTAATTTTATTTTTTAAAAATAATGATTTTATTTTAGTAAAAAAATTGCTATAATAAAACAAGTAGGATGTGGTATTTTGAAACAATATATTGATTTATGTAATTATATTTTAAATAATGGTGTAAAAAAGGATGATCGTACAGGAACAGGAACTATTTCTGTTTTTGGCTATCAAATGCGTTTTAATCTAGGAGAGGGGTTCCCCTTACTTACAACTAAAAAGGTTCATTTAAAGAGTATTATTCATGAGCTTTTATGGTTTATTAGTGGCTCAACAAATATTAAATATTTAGTTGACAATGATGTTAGAATTTGGAATGATTGGCCATATGATTTATATAAAAAATCTCCAGATTTTCAAGGTGAGACAATTGAGGAATTTGCTGCTAAAATTAAAGAAAGCGATGAGTTTGCTAAAAAGTATGGTAATTTAGGTCCTGTTTATGGTAAACAATGGCGTGATTTTAATGGCGTAGATCAGCTTAGTAATTTAATTGAGCAAATTAAAACTAATCCAAATAGTAGGCGTTTAATTATAAGTGCTTGGAATCCTGCTGAGGTTGATAAAATGGCATTACCTCCTTGTCACTCTTTTATGCAATTTTATGTAGCAGAAGGAAAGCTGTCTTGCCAACTTTATCAAAGAAGTGCGGATGTATTTTTAGGTGTTCCTTTTAATATCGCATCATATGCTCTTTTTACTATGATGATTGCTCAGGTATGTGGACTTGAACCTGGTGATTTTGTTCATACACTTGGCGATGCACATATTTATTTAAATCATTTAGACCAAGTTAATAAGCAAATTAAAAGAAGCTTAAGACCACTTCCTAAAATGGTAATTAATCCTAATGTAAAATCTATTTTTGATTTTAAATATGAAGATTTTACCCTTCTTAATTATAATCCGCATAGTGGAATTAAGGGAAAGGTAGCTGTATAATATGATATCAATGATTTGGGCTATGGATGAATCTAATTTAATAGGTAAGGATAATAAAATGCCTTGGCATATTAAAGAGGATTTAATTTATTATAAAAACACAACAAAAAATCATAATGTTTTAATGGGTTATAATAATTATTTATCAATGTGTGAGTATTATAAGGAAAGACCTTTTCCTTATTTTCATACATATGTTTTGACACATAATGAAATTAATGATTCAAGAGTTAGTAGAATAAATAAACTAGAGGATGCTTTAAAAATTGATGATTTATTTATTGTTGGTGGAGCAAATGTTTATAAGCAATTTTTCCCTTTTGCTGATAAATTATATATATCATATATTAAAGGTGTTCATGAAGGTGATACCTATATAGATTTTCTTAATTTAGATGAGTTCGAACTTGAATCTTTGAAAGAGACTGAGCTTGTTAAATATACTATTTATAAAAGAAAGAAGTAATATTTATGTTATGTTGGATGATTATCCTTATTTTTGGTTTGGGATATGCCTATTTATTTACTTTTATTAGTGATAAGCTTTATTTTTTACCTTTATATCTTATAGGTGGTTTTTTAATATCACTAATTTTATTTGCAATTTTTATTTTGATTGTAATATGGACTGCTCCATTTACGAAACAAAATAATAAGCTAAAACACAAAATAATTTATCCTTTGGTTAAATTTGTTCATACTATATTAAAAATTAAAATTGAGGTTATAGGTCGCGAAAATATTCCAAATGATACTTTTGTTGTTTATAGTAACCATAAATCAATGCTTGATGTGACTATTTTATATCAAGCATATCATAAAATTTTAAGTGCTATTGCTAAAAATGATTTAGTAAATGTTCCGTTTTTATCAAGATTAATGAAAGGCCTTGGTGTTGTACCACTTGATCGCAACAATGACCGTGAGGGTGCTAGAAACATACTAGAAGCTATTAAAAGAGTTAAGGCAGGAAATAACTATTTAATCTTTCCCGAGGGTGGTGTTAAATCTCGTGAAACTGAGCATATGTTAGCCCTTCGTGCTGGAGCTTATAAGCTTGCAACAAAGCCTAAGGCAGTAATATCTCCCGTTTCAATTATTGGATCTAGTTTATTATCCCAAAATTGTCCTAAAAAGGGAACTAAAATTACGGTTGTTATCCATAAGCCAATAACTCCAGAAGAGTATCAGGGCTTAAGTACTAACGAGCTTGGAAGAAGAATTGCTAATATTGTTAATATGGGAATTGATGAAGAAAAGCCTAATACAATGTCACTTGATCAAATAAAACCAATATATTTAGGTGATGAAAATGATTAAGGAATTTAAAGGATTAATTTTATGTATTTGTAGTGCCGTAATTAACTTAATATCAGGATTTTTAATTATTATTGGTGCGTATAATCAAAACAAGATTTTGATTTATATCGCTCTTGTTGTATTAATTATTGGTATGCTTTTAATGATTTATGGTATTTTTTTAATTTATCAGAAATATAAGGTAGCAAAAGAAATATGAAATTTAAAAGAATTTATCTTGAGTTATCTAATTATTGCAACTTAAATTGCGTATTTTGTACACCTTCAAATAAAAACTCAAGGATGATTGATTTATCACTTGCACGTCGTGCAATAGATGAGGCTTCTTTTCTAACTAAGGAAATGTGCTTTCATGTTCTTGGTGAGCCTTTAATTTATCCTCGTTTTTTTGAACTTACTGATTATTTAACATCAAAAAAAATGAATTTAATGTTATCAACTAATACGCGCTTAATTGAAAAAAATAAAGCAGAGCTTTTAAAACGTGAGATTAAAACTTGGAATCTATCTCTTCATTCAATTTATGATATGAATAATAAGTTTGATTATATTATTAAATTACTTAATTTTATTGATTTATATCAGCATAATCATGAATCTGTTTTTCATTTAAGGTTATGGGCTGATTCAAATCAAACAATAAAAAAATCAAATGATGAAATAAAAAAAATATTGTTTACTTATTATGATTATAAAGGTGAAGACCTTAAAAGAATTAGACTTAAGGAAAGAATAATTTTATCATATGAAGAAGAATTTATATGGCCAAGTTTAAAGCTAGATTATAATCATGAAGGATATTGTCTTGGAGGTAAAACCCATATTGCTATTTTAGCGGATGGAAGAGTTGTAATGTGCTGTCTTGATGCTAATGGTGATACTTTAATTGGTAATATCAAAGAGAAATCGCTTCAAGAAATAATTGAGGATACTCCATATCAAACAGCTCGTAAATATTTTAGTGATAATAAATGCTATTTTGAATTATGTAAGCATTGCTCATATAAAGACAGGTGATTGAATGAAAACAGGTACTATTATTCTTTTAGTTTGTATTGTATTACTTATAGTTATTGTAGCAGTTATTGTCTTTGCTATTACTGCTCACAAAAAAACGATGAATAAACTCAATGAAAATATTTTCAATCTTTTATCCGATTTAATTTCAGATCAAGAAGCTAAGGTTGAAAAGACAACGGCATATGGCTTTCAATATAAAATTATTGAGAAAAATAGGATAACTTACGTATGTACAATTTATAATCCTAAGTGTAGTGAAATTTTGATTAATTCTAAAATTAAATGGCAAATAAAAGAAAATCCTACTGATGATTCTTTGGTTTTTATTGATAATATTGTAAAACCAATGATGTCGGAAATTAAGGATGATAAAGAGGTAAAAAAGCTTTTTATTATTTATCCTAATGCAAGACAACTAATGATAGCCACTAATGAATGTGAATATGCTTTTGTATATCCTAAAACTGATGTATATGGAGCAAGTGTTGTCACATATAATAGACTTTTATATACAAAAGATATTAAAAAAATGTAAATTTACTCCCTTTTTGTTATTATAATTAAATTTTAACAGCATTCGACAGCTTGATTAATTATAATAATGTTGTAAATAAGGGGGTATTTTTTTATGAATACAACTATTTCTGGAAAAATGCAGTATTTAGATGATTTAAAAATATTAATGTTAAATAATCTTCCTTATAATGACTGTTCTGATTTCCATATCAAAAAGACAGATGAGCTTTTAAATGTAATAAAAGAGCATAAGCCTTACATAAACAAAATAACTTTTTATCTTGTAAGCTCTTATAACAGTGGTGAAGCGTCTTTTTTGTATGATAATGACGATATTTATTTTGTGATTTTTAATGTTGAATCATCGCTTGAATCAACTTATTTAAAAAAAGGAAATTCAATGATTTATAATATTAAAGCCAAACAACTTAATTTTAAAACAATTGAGGAAGAACAATTTTTTATTGATAAATATCCGCATAATTATGATTTGAAAACACATATCTTAGATGAAATTGATATGCTAATG
>ENA-OPGG01000238-OPGG01000238.1-human-gut-metagenome-genome-assembly--contig:-NODE-238-length-8370-cov-1.343115_pt1 | contig 8370 bp, 8 predicted proteins | sample MGYA00241643_ERZ501583 | MGnify/ENA primary metagenome ERZ501583 (study PRJEB25962, sample SAMEA2042386) | human gut metagenome | biome: human gut; feature: human-associated habitat; material: faeces...
AAACCACGGTCCGTATCCATTGATGTTGTAATCAAGAAGAAGATCAGCAACAAGAAAGCGATATCCGCCGTAGAACTTGAGTTAATATCAGGAACTTTTCTTTTTCCTTTTGCCATTGTAATTACTCTTTAAATTGAGTTATCTCAATTGATTATGATAATTTCTTCTTAATACTACTAAAGATGATTGCAAGCACTGTTGCAGCAAACAAGATGTAGATAGAATAAAGGAACATATCAGTGATCTTCAACCAGAAAGGCACATTGTCCGTACCGTCATAACCCGGGATAACGAGAGGTTCATCACTACCCATAGCCCATGCTATAACAACAACGGCAACCAATATAATTACACCGATCAAAGATTTCAATGCATTTCCAGGATTATCTTTCAAGGCAGTTCCAAATTGGAACAGGAAAGCAGCCACTGTAGCAACGACAGCTATACCAAACAAACCATACATCAAATAGATCAAGGCATCAGTTTGGGCAGGTTGCCACATTTCAGAGTCAACGCTCATAAGTACTGCATCGCCTTGAGCGTCTCCACCGAAGTAGAACAAGCCCAATACTACCAAGATGGCAGCAAACATTACGTACAGTACGTAGTATGATACTTTATATGATAACTTAGCCATTTTACTTATTTTTTGTATTTCAAGTCATATTTGATAACCATATCCAACAGAGAGATAGAAGAATCTTCCATTTCGCTGGTCAAAGCTTCAATCTTAGCCAGGATGTAGTTATAGAATACCTGCAGAATCAATGCTACAACCAAACCGAAGATAGTAGTAATCAAAGCCACTTTCATACCACCAGCTACAACTGTCGGAGAAATATCACCAGCCTGCTGAATCTTATCGAACGCCATAACCATACCGATTACAGTACCCAAGAATCCCAAAGACGGAGCCATTGCGATGAACAATGTAATCCAAGAACATCCTTTTTCCAAATAACCGGCTTGAACTCCACCGTAAGAAACAACTGAACGTTCTACTACATCAATACCTTCATCTATTCTCATCAAGCCTTGATAACAAATAGAAGCAACCGGACCACGAGTATTGCGACATACAGTTTTAGCAGCTTCAACATCACCTTTTTCCAAAGCAGCCTCGATGCTAGTCATCAACTTCTTTGTATTAACTTCTGCCAAGCTCAAATAAATAATACGTTCAATGCAGAAAGCCAAACCTAAAACTAGTGCTATTGCTACCAGAGACATAAAACCAGCATCACCTTCGATGAACTTAGTTTTTAACTCTTTGTGAAGACCACCACCTTCTTCAACCACTGCTGCTTCAGTAGTCTGTTCTGTTTGAGCCGGAGCTGCGTCTTGAGCCATAACAGGCTGAACTGATCCTAAAGTAAGGACTCCCATCACTGCAAGAATTGCAAATAACTTTTTCATTGTGTGTCTAATTTTTAAGATTAATTAATTAATTGTTATTTATTTGTTTTAATTGTCTTCCAGTCTGTTGTGCTTTCCATTACAATGCGGAGAGAGCGGGATTCGAACCCGCGAAACACTTTTGGCGTTTACACGCTTTCCAGGCGTGCCTCTTCAACCACTCGAGCATCTCTCCTTTTCGGGCGACACAATACTATCTTTTTTAAAATCGGGTGCAAATTACAAAGAAAATCGGGAACTGCAAGCGATTTCAGCTACAAATGTATTCTTTTTTTTCGTCTTACGTAGAATTAGCCCTGCCAATATTTAAATTACCTATCAAAATTAATAAACTTTAAAAACTTATTCAGCCATTTTGAACACTTTTAAAGCATTATTGGCAGTAATTCTATCCACATCTTTAAAATCCAGACCATAGATTTCGGCAAGTTTCATCGCTACATTCTTTATATAAGAAGACTCGTTCCGTCTTCCCCTAAAAGGCACTGGAGCCAAATAAGGAGAGTCTGTTTCAAGGACAATTCTATCCAAAGGCAGATGCGTCAAAATTTCGGGCAAACTACTCTTCTTGAATGTAACGACTCCATTGATCCCAAAGAAAAAACGAGCATACTCTAAAACCTGCCCTGCTTCCTCCAGAGTACCCGTAAAACTATGAAAGATACCGCTTAACTCAGTTTTTTTATAAGGTTCCATCACTTCAAACAACTCCGGAAAAGCTTCACGGCAATGCAACACCAAAGGCAGATGATATTCCAATGCCCATTGAATCTGTATATCCAACGCCTTCTGTTGTTCTTTCAAATATGTCTTATCCCAATACAAATCCATTCCCACCTCACCTACAGCCACAAAAGGATGTTCACCGGAAAGCAGCTTTTTCATCTCATAAATACGGAATAACGAATCAGCCCCAACAGAAGTCGGATGAAATCCAATCATAGGAAAACAATACCCCTTATATGCCGTACAGACATTCAACATCGCTTCCACCGTGGTGTCATCAATATTGGGCATAAAGACTTTAGATACTCCGGAATCCCGAGCACGTTCTATCACAGCCGGCAAATCCTCATCAAACTCCTCAACAAACAAATGAGAATGCGTGTCAATCATATTATACTTTTCTATTCATTAAATGACAAACAAAAGACTTCAGCTCTTCTTTTCTTTCAGAAGGCACAGCCATACTTTCCAACAACGAAAGCCCCTCGACATAATAAGCGTTAATCTTTTCTTCACAAATTCCGCCGATGCCTATCTTATCATAAAGAGCTGTTACAGCTTTTATCTTTTCTTCCGGACAAAAAGCAGTAGAAGCTATCCATTTTTCCAACTCCTTCCGTTGTATCCCATCTGCCAAAGCCAACGCATTGATCAGCATAAAAGTCTTCTTATTGCATAAAATATCTCCACCTATATTTTTTCCAAACACTTTCGAATCCCCATACACATCCAGATAATCATCCTGTAACTGGAATGCCAATCCCATTTTGATACCGAAATCGTATAATTTGCGGGCATCATCTTCCGAAGCCCCCCCTAATACAGCACCAATTTTTAACGCAGCAGACAAAAGTACCGATGTCTTTAAACGAATCATCTCCATATATTCGGGAACAGTAACATCATTCCGGGTTTCAAATTCCATATCCCACTGCTGTCCTTCACAAATTTCCAAAGCAGTCTGACTGAAAATATCCATCACTTGCTTCAAATAACGCTCCGGACAATTGTTCATCAGCCGATAAGCCAACACCAGCATGGCATCTCCCGAAAGAATAGCCGTATTCTCATCCCAAACCTTATGCACGGTAGGCTTGTTTCTGCGCATATCCGCACAATCCATCAAATCATCATGCAACAATGTATAATTATGATAAGTCTCTATACCTGCCGCTTGTGGTAAAATATCATCCACATTCTCTTTGTAAAGCTGATAGGAAAGCAACATCAAAACAGGACGGATACGTTTACCGCCTAATGACAAGACATACTCTATAGGAGCATACAATCCTTTTGGTTCGCGCACATAAGGCATCGTAGCAAGATAAGTATTTACCTTTTCCAATAACTGGTCTGCAGAAAAAGCCATAAATTATTTTGATTAAGGGGTTCTAGAAAAAGAGGCTGCTTTTTAAAGGCAGCCTCTTAATTAAGATATTAAAGTATTTTATTACTGTAATTTGAAAGTTACAGGCACTGTATATTTCACACGTACAGCTTTACCACGCTGTTTGCCAGGTTTCCATTTCGGCATGGTCTTGATTACACGGAGTGCTTCCTTATCCAAGTAGGGGTCTACACTACGCACAACCACCGGGTCAACGATAGAACCGTCCTTATTAACGACAAACTGAACGATAACCTTACCTTGCACACCGTTTTCCTGAGAAATAGTGGGGTATTTAATATTCTTACCCAAGAACTTCAAACATTCAGCCATACCTCCGGGGAATTCAGGCATATTGTCTGCTATCTGGTATACGGGGTCTTCTCCGACAAGAAGTAATCTCACCAGTTCCGGATTTTCCATATCTTTGATGGGGCAGAGTTCTTTTACCGTGAATTTTCCTTCTTGATAACCTTTATGGTTAATGGCAATGGTTTCGCCTACTCCTACTGTTAACTGAGCTTCTCCGTGAGCGTTTGTCGTGGCTTTGGCATTTGTTGAAGAAGAAATAAGTTCTACTCCTGCAAGTTGTTGGTTATCATTATTGGATATTTGTAACTTGATCCGTATTTGTTTGCCGGCTTTGATGTAAGCGGCAATATCATCATCAGTATCAAAGATGGCAGTAACATTTGGTTTGTTTGCTGAAAGTAGAAGTGATTGGTGTTTGGAACTTTTAGGAGAGGAAACGTCTAGGGAAACATACTTGGGAGTCGTCATATCCACTTCTATGGTAGCCTTTCCTTCTGCATTGGTCTTGAAAGTTTTTACTTCATTACCCGGTTTGATTTGCAGAGTAATATTAGGCTGAGGCTTACCTTCACTATTGGTTACGGTAATAGTGAAAGTCACCAGACCTTGTACTGTTGTGTTGACAAAAGATGCCACTTCTTCCCTTTCGGGGCGTGGGGTGCTTTCTTCCGTGGAATAGATTAACCTTTCGGCTGTCCGTGCCACGGTTTCAATGTTGCTGACCAAGAGTAGAGCAGCAGTCAGCGGTGCAAACAAGGCATATTTGATATGCCCTGTGGTGCGGGTTCTTTTTTTGTTCATCATTTTAATTCTGTTTTTTAAGTGTGATAAGTTGAAATTATTATATAAACCGGTTTGTCTGTTTTGGTTGGCTAATCCCAAAAGGTGATATTGATATGCTTTCTTATTTGTGCCGGATTCCATTACTTTATGATCGGCAAGGTATTCCAAATTGAGTCTGATCTCTGTTTTCAGCAGCCATGCAAAAGGATTCATCCAGCAAATGATATTTACTATTTCACTGATAATGACATCTATGGAATGCCATTGGCGGACGTGGGTCTGTTCGTGCGTCAGGATTTCTTGTTTTTCATCTTCTTTCAGTCCGGGCAGATAGATGAAAATCCATTGCCAGAAAGAGAATGGATTGGCAGGTTCTGATAGACTGCGTATGGATATTTGGTCTACATTTATACTCTTGCTTTTTAAGACAAGGCGGAAAATACTGCTTAGTTGGATCATAAATCGTGCGGATAATAAAAGGATTCCAATCCAATAGATGAACTTTATTATATCAAGCAGGCCGGGTGTGGGAATAGCAACAGGAGTTGTGACTACTGTGGCAGTGGAAGTATTTGTTTCTGTCAGCATCATCAGTGCGTAGTAATCTGCCAGTTCATTGATGGCAGGTTGTTCTTTCACCCATGCTTGCATATCCATCAGCGGATAAAGAAAAGAGAGGGCAAGAAAACTCAGCAGTGCGATACGACGCCACTGGAAGAAAGTGTCGCGACAGCAGAACAGCTTATAGAAAGCATAGAATAAGGCGATGCCTATATTTACTTTCAGCATGTAGATGAGTTCGGGTGCTGTAGTTATCATAGTATTTGTGAATTTAGCAGGATTATTTATCTTCTTCTTTCTCTATCAAGTTGATAATGTCTTTCAAGTCGGCTGCGGAGATTTTTTGCTCTTTGGCGAAGAAAGATACCATTTCCTTGTATGAGTCAGCAAAATAGTTCCGGACCACACCACTTACAAATGTGCGTTTGTATTCGCTTTGTTTAACCACTGGGGTGTATTGATAAGTGTTGCCGAATCGTTTGGCCGTAACATACCCTTTTCTTTTCAGGTTGTTCACTATGGATGCCACCGTAGTATAAGGCGGCTTGGGTTCGGGAAATTTAGCAACTATGTCTTTCACGAAACATTCTCCCATGCTCCAAATATGAAGCATCACTTCTTCTTCTTGTATCGTTAGCTTTTCCATAAGAAAATGAATTGATTACGATGTTTTCGCAAATCTACGAAATTTTCGTAATAAACAAAAGGAATGGAAGTTAATTAGTGTGAATACAGATTGTGGACAAATAAAAGAACAAAGTGAAGAATCCAGCTGTGATAGATTGAAGCGGACTCTTCACTTTGGCATGAAAATGACAGATGAAGTAAAGTTTATTTTTTGTGTAGAATATAATGGTCTGCTAACTCTCCTGTTATTGCCTGTTTGTCTTGATTGAGAGCGGTCAGGGTATTCTCACCGACTTTATAATATTGCTTATCCTCTCCATTAATTAAAGTCATGATATTACCTTCAACAGAGTAAGTTCCATATTCTTTGAAAGTAGCATCCTGCCGGTCAATGTATTCTGATATCAACTCAAAAGTCTTGTCTTTTTTAATAGTCAGGGTCATGTTGATACCCGGACAGTCGGCAGCTGGAAAGGTTCCGGTGTAAGTACCGTCATAATCCAATGAGTTTTCTGCATTGTGCATATCCGTTGTTTCGGTGGAGGTTGCAGAATCGTTAGTGTTTTTGGAGTTGCTGTTACATGAAGTAATCAGCAGGCATACGCATGCCAGAATAAAAAGTTTTTTCATCATAAATAATTCATTTAGTTCTTAATTTATAAACAAATTCAGACGACATTTGTTCTGCGTCTTTTCTTAATCTCTTTTAATCTTTCGTATACATGTCTGCGGCTTAAGGTAATCTGACGACGGTATACGATGCAGGTGGTAAGGAAATAAACACCTGTTTGTATCCACAATATCCGGTACTCTGTCAGTACATCGGTCAGTGTGGCACCCATATTGTTAATGCGTACAAAACCGTTGATGCCGAAAGTGGAAGGGAACAGCCACGAAACCACCTCCCAGAATTTAGGAATGGCAGTACCTGGCCACGAAATGCCTGAGATAAATAGCAACGGTACTGAGGTAAATACATAAATCATCATACAGGCTTCCCGATGGTGAATAAAGATAGAACAAGTCATCGCGAAAAAGATGCATGCCAGTATATAGGGAAACATGAATGCCGCTAGGGTTCCGGCTTGAGCTATTTGTACCAGGCTGAACATTTTGGGAACAAGGCAGAGCATATAGGTAGCCATGACAGCATATATCATAAGGTAAGTCAGTGATTTGCCTAAAACAATGCGCAGCGTGCCATGATAATGGCGGCTCATGGGGATAAGGTCCCGAAAACGGTTGTTCTCACGAGCAGTTCCGGCAGATAGACCTACTCCTAGCAGTAAAGTTTGTTGGATAATCAGTATCAGTACGGCGGGTATCAGGAAGCTGGCAAAACCGTTCTGCGGATTGAAAATGGAAATATCCTCATACGCTATGGGAGACGTGCTCACTTCATCTTGTCGGATGGTTGTGTTGCCGGAGCGTTCTATCTTTATCTGTTTGTTCATTACCAGCGAGGCATTGGTGTTGGCTGTCAGCATGGCTTTGTAGTATAGCATACCGCTCATGTCACAGTAGATGGTGACATGGGTTTGAACTCCTTTAGTAATGTCGCGGCTGAAGCTTTCAGGAATATAGATGATGCCATACACTTTGCCGTTCTTCAATAAAGTTTTTGCTTCTTCCATATCACTGCAATGAGATACTATTTCCAAGTCGGCACCTGCATCTACCAGACGCAGGTATTCACGGCTGAGGCTGGAACGGTTATTATCTACTACAGCAGCAGGGACTTCACGCACTGTTTCATTGGTATATATAAAGGTATAGAGAAGCGGATAGCCTAGTGGTACCAGAATGAAAAAGATAAGTACACCCTGATCCTTTACAACTGCTTTCAACTCTTGCCACCAGATGTAGAAAAGGTCCTTGGTTCCTTGTGAGATGATATCTTTGAGTTTATATGTTTTCATACCTGTTTGCCGTTTTAGGGAATATATACATAATGTAATAGTACTGTGCGCAGTCTTTTCAGTATAAAGAAAGGCAACAGCATGAATAACATCAACGCGACTACTGAATGCCATGCGTAAATCAGCGGATATCCGTTAAGTGCCAAATCTACATAAATCAGGAAGTAGTGGCGTAACGGGAATAGATTGGCCAGTGCCTGTAATACAGGATTCATTGCCATAACCGGAAAACTCATACCCGATATGGAGAAAGAAATCACTCCCCATAGGGAGGCAGTGCTCAGTGCCAAGCGGACTGTTGTAAACAATCCGAACAGAAATACTCCGAAAGCCTGTGAAGCCAGTACTAGTAACAGACCGGCAAACAGCATGGGCAGTATACCGCTATTACAGGGATAGTGCAGGAAACCGTATAGATAAACATTATAGAAGGTGCCCATGACAAAGAAAACTAAAGTCTGAGGCAGCAATTTGCCGGTCAGAGCTACGGTGATGGAATTGCCTGCCATGCCCATCCATTCTTTTTGGGTGTTGGTTTTCATTTCACTTCCAATGGTATAGACGGTGGTCATAAAGATAAGCAGCATCAGAATACCTGGTATGATAGTGTTACTCAAATATACTGAATAGTTGAGCCAT
>ENA-OPGG01000239-OPGG01000239.1-human-gut-metagenome-genome-assembly--contig:-NODE-239-length-8340-cov-1.282438_pt1 | contig 8340 bp, 8 predicted proteins | sample MGYA00241643_ERZ501583 | MGnify/ENA primary metagenome ERZ501583 (study PRJEB25962, sample SAMEA2042386) | human gut metagenome | biome: human gut; feature: human-associated habitat; material: faeces...
CATAAGCATAATCACCACTTATTTTTAAAGTAATACTTTTTATTCCTGCTTCTTCACCTTTTTGTTCATCTATTATTTCCCACTTGAAGCCTTCTTTTTCAGTAAATCTTTCATACATTCTAGCTAGCATACTAGCCCAGTCACATGATTCTGTGCCTCCAGCTCCTGGATGAATTTCTAAATAAGCATTTAACATATCAAATTCTCCACTTAAGATAACAGATGTTTCCAACTCATTTATTTTTGTTTCTAATGTTATTAACTCTTCCCTTATCAACAAGAAAAATTCTTCTTCGTCAGCTATAAGCAATTCTAAATTATCCGTTATTTTTTTATTTAAATCATTATATAATGTTACTTCTTTTTTTAAATTTGCTAATCTTTTGTTGATATCATTCGCTTTATCAACATTTTGCCAGAAATCTTCTTGTTTTTGTTCTTCTTCTAGGGCAGATATTTCTTCCTTTTTTTTATCTAAGTCAAAGATACCTCCCTAGAGAATTTAAGGTTTCTTTATATTCGTTTAATTTATTTAATAATTCTTCTTTCATGCGAATTTTCCTTTCGTGCCATTATTCTATCATATTTTCTCAAAAAAAACTAGGGTCCAAAAGAAAAAACTAAGTAACAATGTGCTACTTAGTTCTATTAGCTATTAGTTAAAGTATTTTTTTCTTTTAGCAATACTTTTTGCTACTAATCCTAGACCAGCAACTGATACAATACCAACTACTAAATCTAAAACTATTTTATCACCTGTAGGTGGGTTTACTATCACTTCATCTTTAACATCTTCATAAGCTAAGGCATATGTAGAGAATTTATCTGATTCAAATGATAATACGTTTCCATCAACTGATGCAGAAATTATTTCTGATTTTCCATCATGATATCTAACAACATAATACTTTCTTGTATAGCCTTCAGCAACTTTTGTAAGTTCTTCTGGTAAAGCCAAATGAATTTGATTTTGTTATCTAATGTAGATAATGTTCCTAAAGTTTCTCCGGTAATGTTATTTTTTACATTTAATGTTATATCGAAGAACAAAACTACTTTAATATCATTTTTTTCTTTAGCAAGTTCTTTAATACTTTTTTGTTGCATCAGTTGGTGCTTCTTCTTTTTGATTATCAATAGTTACCATAACTATAGCATTAATATCTGCTACATCAAGTTTAGAATTCTTATCTATCTTTTTTGTAATAAATTTATTTGTAATAGCACTTGTTTTAATTAAACCAGTTAATATTACGTAATTTTTTCTTCGGTAAATAATACTTCTTTTGTACCATTAGTTCATTTTTTTAATGTATTTATTTTATTTTTCTTGCTTCAAGATAATATCTCTTGTCATATGAATGACCCATTGAGAATGTTTTTCTTGGAAGCGAACCATCTAAAATAACAGTTTTAAATAATTCACTTTTTGGCATGGCATCAAAAATGAAACCAACATTTTTATTACTCTTATGAGTTAATTCTTTTGTTACATCTTCACCATGAATGTAATCAACTTTTCCTGGATTTTCTTTTAAATATACATCTAGGAACATTTGAATTGAACCAACAGAAATGTTTGATTTTGGATTTTCTATATACCAAACTTCATCAATATCTTTAGTAATTATTTCAAATTTTTCACCATTGCCATCTTTGTTAATAACATAATATTCTTTTAATTTTTCTACTAAATCTTCTGGATTTGTATCAAATATTACTCTATTAATTGCTTCAAATTCAAGAGCTTTGCTATGTAAATTTACAAGTTCTACTAAAGCATAACGAGCTGGATGATTTAAGTATTCTTCTTCACTCATAGTCTTCTTTAAGTTTTCATAACAAGCTTTAGCTGTTGCAAGTGAATGATTTCCATCTCCCATGGCAAATAGTAAAACTCCTTTATCTTTAACATTATATTTAGCATCAAAAGCATCTTTGTCTGCTAGAGCTGCAAGTCCTTTATCAACTTCATCCATTGCCTCATTATTTAAAACATATCCTTTAATGTGTCCACCATTTTTCATTAAATCAAAATCATAAACAACATCTTCTTCAGTTACTTTAGTTTTTAGACTTTCAATGATTTCTTTTTTGTCATCATCAATTAAAAGCATGATATGTGGAAGCTCTAGTGATGCATTTTCTCTGATTTTAACACGTGGGGGTATTCTTTCAATAACAGTCTTTTCTGTTGCTCTGATTGGAGTTTGGCTACCAACTTCATAAGAATATCCTTCAAGGTCAACGATACCCATTAAACCTTCACGAACTTTTCCATCTTTTTGGGTTCTTTCTAGATAAATCATGCTATCCTTGTATTCTTTGAAAAAGTCTTCTTTTAATAATTCTTCCATGTTTGAATTAATATTTTCAATTCTTTTTTCAACATCACTTTCTTCAAGATATATTTCTGGTAAAGTTAATTTTAATGTTGATGGACTATCTCCGACGATTTTTTCAACATCACTCCAATATTCTGGTTCACTTGTATATTGGTCACAAGCTACTACACTCCATTTACTCATATCAGCATTTTTAGGAAGTAGTATATTACCTCTTTTGAAAGGTACGTTCATAATATCATCTCCTAAAAACATTTTATCACACCTTACTTAAAAATTAAATGTTTATTCAACTTTATTTTTGATAAATTTGTTTTTTTACTTATTTTCTTCTTCAAGCATTTCATAGTGCATTACAATATCTCTATCATAATAAGTAATGCGCCCACTTGGTAAAAGTAACATTCTATTTATATTAAGGTTGTCTACAAAGTCTAAATTGTGAGATACAACAAGCATTGTTCCTTCATAATTTTTAAATGTATCTGAGATTATTAATTGAGTCATTGGATCTAAGTGATTTGTTGGTTCATCTAATAGCAAAGTATTGGCTCCAGTTAAGGATATTTTAGCTAAAGCAACTCTACTTCGTTCTCCCGGAGATAAAACTTCAACTTTTTTGAAAATATCATCACCAGAAAATAGAAAACTACCTAACATTCTTCTTATTTCATAATCTGCAAGTCCAAAATTAGCAAAGTTTTCTAAAATTGTTTTATTAGGTTCTAGTATTTCATGCTCTTGGGCATAGTATGCTATGTCGGTTTTTTCAGTTATTTCAATATTACCTTCCAAAGGTTTTAAATACCCCATTATTAAACGTAAAAGTGTTGTTTTACCTATACCATTTTCACCTACTACTAAAAGTTTTTCACCACGAGATAAATCAAAATTTAAATTTTCATATAATAAATTTTCTTCATCATAACCAAATGTCAAATTATTACATTTAATTGGAACGCTATAACTTGGTCTATTTATTTTCATATTAAATTTAGTATACTTATTTTTCTTTTCTAATTCAACTTTTTCACTTTCTAATTTTTCTAACTTCTTTATTCTATCTTTAGCAATATTTGCTTTCTTTTCATTACCTCGGATATATTTAGCTATTATACCTTTTAGTTTTTCTTCTTCTTTTTGTTGACGCTCATATAATCTTTTCTTAGCTAAGTCTCTTTCATTTTTTATCTTAATATATTTTTCATAATTACCATTATACATTTCAACATTATGTTTTATTTTATCAACATACAATGTCTTTTGGGTTACTTCATTTAAAAATTCTATATCATGTGAAATTACTAAAATAATACCATGATAATTTTTTAAATAATTAATTATATAATCTTTTGTATCTAAATCTAAGTGATTTGTTGGTTCATCAAGAAGCATTATTTCAGGATTTGAATATAAAAGTCTTGCAAAGGCAACTTTAGATTTTTGTCCACCGGAGATGTTTTTTAGTTTTAAATCAAGAAGATTATCATCTATATTCATTCCACTGATAATTTTAAGAAGAGAACCCTCAGCATTATATTCATCGTAGTATTCAAGTAATTCACTGACACGATTTATTTTTTTATAATATTTTTTTACTTCATATTCATCTTGGGTTCTAGCGATAATTTCATATAAAGAGTTTAACTCTTCTTTAAGTTCTTTTATTGGTCTTCCTTCAAGTAGATATTCAAAAACAGTTTCTTCTTCATTACTTGCATCATCCATTATAACTTGTGGTAGATAGCCTAGTTTAATTTTAGAATTTAAAGTAATATTTCCAGCATCTGGAGTTATGTTTCCAAGTAAAATATTAAATAATGTTGATTTTCCTGCTCCGTTTACACCAATTATACCTACTTTATCATTGTTATTAATTTGAAATGATATATTATCAAATATAGTTTGAGTTCCAAAAGACATACATAAATTTTCTATTTTCAAAAGTATCACTTCCTTACAAAGGAATTATAGATGATTAACACAATCAAGTCAACAAAAAAACTATTTACTTTTTTTGAACAACATAAAAATATCCGATATATGATTTTACATCTAATGATTCTATCGTTACGATTGTTTTTTAATGTTTCATAAAATTTATCAATTATTTTTTCCAACATTTTTAATTATTAAATACAATTTTGTTTTTTCACTCTATATCATTTTACTTCGTTTTTTTAATTTTCTTTACACGAAAATTATTTAAATTATTTATGAATGCACCTTTTAGATTTTAAATTTTAATTTATGTATGACTATTCTTTATCTGTTTTATTTAAAAAAAAATACATACCATTTAAAGTGATATGTACTTTTATTTTATTTATCTTTTAGTGAGCTTTCTAAAATTTTATTTAATGCAGTATTACCTTTTTCTGTTAGATGTATTCCATCTGCCATTAAATAGTCTTTGTTCTTTTGAATTTGAGTGTAAAAATTAATTACTGTTACATTGCTATAACTTCCTAGACTATTTAATGGTTTTCCACTTGACACTATATATAATTTGCTATTTTTACAAAGTTCAATTAATTCTTGATACTCTTTTATGGATATCACTGTTGAATTATCAAAGGCAAGTACTATTTTATTTCCTAAGGTATTTTCCTTAATAGATTTTTCAATACTTTCTTTTAAATCTTTATAACTAAAATCTTTATTTATTACGAATTTTGAGTCTTTAAAGTTTGATTGTAATGTTTCAAAGTCATAGAATAAAATATCATTACCATAAAAAACCATTTTCTTTTTTAATTCCTCTTGGTGTTCTTTAATAAGCTGTTCTTTTTTATCTTTAAATGTATCTTTGTAAACATCTACGATGGCATTATAAATAATATTTGTATATTCTTTTCTTCCTGTTGGTGGTAAATGAATTCCATCGGCATAGAACCAATCACTATGACCTTTTGAAAGACTATACCAATCTATAATATGTAAATTATCATATTTTTTAGCTAATTCATTTAGATTATCATTTACATAAGTATAATTTGTTGTATTGATCCAAAAAACTGTTTTATCTTTTAAAAGATCCATTATTTTTTCTTTGCAACTATTCTTGCAATCTCCATTTGTTCCTAGATGAATTACTACTGGGTTACCAAGTTTTTTGTTATTTTTTAGTTCCTCAAGAATTGTATATCCTACATATGTAGAACGAGACTCTTTAGAGTCAAAATAGCTATTAGGAAACGCTTTTTTTAAATTGTTCATGGCTCCGAGCATAACTGAATCTCCTACAAAAGTTACAGGAAGTTCTTTAACTAATTCATCAAGACTCTTGTTTTCTAGTTCTTCAAGTTGTTTCGCCCAATCATCTTCTTCTTTTTTCTCATCACTACAAGTAATCAAAAACTGTACATCATAATACTCTAAATCTTCACTCTTAAATTTTTCTAGTGCCTTAACAGCGTACCCTTCTGCATCTATTTTACTTACTCCATCATTTACATTCATTATAATATAAATAATATCTAACTAAAAAATCATAAATAAAATTTGCAAGCTCTAAAGACATAGGCACCTCATTTTCCCAATGATCTTTAGTAATTTGATAAACTCTAGCAAAATCAGCTTCATGATATTTTCTTATTCCACTTGTCAAAATATCTTGATAGTTGGAATGCTTATTAAACCAGGAAATAGCATAAGAACATGAAAGCTCTGCCTTTAAGCCTTTAGCTTTAATATCATTATAAGCATATTCTAATAACTTACTAGCTATACCTCTTCCTTGAAGTAGGGGATCTACAACTGTATGATTAATATTAACAATTCTATCATATATTATAGGATATGTAACATATGCAAGTTCTTTTTCATTTTCATAATATGCAATTTTATTTTCTTCTATTTTAAACATAATATCATCCTTTTAAAGAATTATATCATAAAACAAAAAGAAAAGCACCCGAAGATGCTTTAAAAATCGTTATTATTTTTTCTTTTGTGACCTGTAACATATAAATATATGAAAATAGATAAGGCAATAATCATATAAATAATGCCAAAGGGGTTAACCATAAAATCAACAATATAAACAGTAATTCCAATATAAGGCTTATAATCTGCCATGTAGTAATCAATTGTAGAAAGAAAAGGTGAAACACCACCAATAACAGTTAGAATGGAGCTTAAAAGATATTTTTTCTTTAAGGCACCAAATAAAATTCCCACAATTGCTAAAATAAATATTAAAGCACTAATAATCCTCCATAAATATTTCATCGCTTTATTATTATAAAACATTAAAACTAACCATAAGTCAAATTGTGAATAGCTTTCAATACTACCATGAATGGAAGGGCTCTTTTCTCCAAAGTTTATGACTATAAATATTATAATAGCTATTATTGAAAATATTGAAGCAATTATTCCAAGTCTTTTTCTAAATCCTTCTTTATTTTCTTTAATTGTATTTTTAATTAAAAATATTCTTATTATTAAATAAGCACTAATTGTAATAGCAAATAAGCTTATTAGTGAACAAATTAAACCACTATCAACTATATTAAATAAAAAGCCTAAATAGATAAGATTAAGCTCAAATGCTATAAAAACAATATCGTAAAACAATAAATTCTTTACCCGAATAAATTTTAAAGAATGTATATAAGCATTATTAACCTCATTAGGTTCTTCTACTGATGAATAATGCATTTTTATATCAATATTTCCAAATATAATTAAGTTTATAAAAATTATAAAACCAAGAGCCATTAATACAATAGCAACAATTGAATTTACAAGAAGACCAAGAATAACCTCCGTTACTAAAAAGGCACTTAAAATACCAATTGCAACATAAAAATATATGTTAAATTTTGAAGTAATTTTATTAGTTAAAATATTATTGACCTTTTTATCATTACTTTTTTCGGTTTCTTCTTTTAAATTCTTACTATTCCTTTGGCCTTTTAATATTTCATCAACTGTAACATCATATAATGTAGCTACATCTGTAATAATACTAATATCGGGTAATCCTAGACCACTTTCCCATCTTGAAATAGTTTTAGGAGATAGCATTAGTCTTGTAGCAACATCTTCTTGAGTTAAACCTTTAGCTTTACGAAGTGACCTTAAAAAGTCACCTGTTTTAATCATATCCATAAATATTTCCTCACTTTCTAACTTGATTCTATATTAGAATAGAGCAAAATTACACAATTTTAACCTAGATTTTTATCTATGGTAATGGGATGTTTTACTTTTTAATACCAGTAAGATTATTAAAATACTCTTGAATTAAATTAAAAGCTTTAGATAAGGGATAACAATCAACGAAGCAATGATTAATAGTTATGTTTAAAGTCATAACCATTTTTCTATTTTCTTCTCTATAGTTATACCAGCATATACGAGGACATGATAAGGATTCATAATTATTATCAATTAAAGGATGGGTCATTCCATCAATTGAAAGCCAAACAGGCCTCATAAGCATATCCCCTACCTTGATACTTATTATTAAGTATCCAACAAGGTGAAAAAGTATCATTTATTTTAGAAGTAAAATTACAACTTTTACCATCTACTTCAATCTCACCAATTACCTTATTTTCTGATTCTAATACAATTGCAAAATAATATTCAGATTTTTTAATTCTTTCATTAACTTCATTAATAGCTTCTTCAATTTTATTTATTTTCATATCTATAAAGCAATTTACAGTTACTTCTTTTAAATATTCTAATAAATCAAATTCATCTCCATTCTGAAAAGGCCTTAAAATTAAATGTTTAGTTTTAATAATCATAAAAACATCCAAAATTTTAGTAATTGCATTATAACGATTAAAACTATTTTAATCAATATTGCTTATATAAAATTATCAGAATAATCTATAATATTTAACTCTTATTCTAAATTATATTTTTTTAGTTTTCGCCATAAGGTAGTCGTACTAATATCTAACTCTTTAGCCATTTTAGTTCTATTACCATTATATTTATAATAAGCATTTAAAATAGGATCATATATATTTTG
>ENA-OPGG01000252-OPGG01000252.1-human-gut-metagenome-genome-assembly--contig:-NODE-252-length-8134-cov-1.307588_pt1 | contig 8134 bp, 8 predicted proteins | sample MGYA00241643_ERZ501583 | MGnify/ENA primary metagenome ERZ501583 (study PRJEB25962, sample SAMEA2042386) | human gut metagenome | biome: human gut; feature: human-associated habitat; material: faeces...
CGTGCCTGCGCGCAAGGATGGATCACACTGAACGCCATGAGAAAGGGAATCGCCCTGACCACAGCAACAGCTTGTTTAGCAGGGTTATGCCTATTAGCTTATGGAGGGATTGAAATGATTCCAGTAGGAATTTTATGTGTTTTATTCGCTTTTCTTTATACAGCAGGACCTTATCCGCTAGCTTATCACGGATGGGGAGACATACTTGTCATTGTCTTTTTCGGGTTTGTACCGGTAGGCTGCACTTACTATGTGATGTGCCGTGACTGGACTTGGAATGTGACACTCGCCTCTCTAGCTTGCGGACTGATTATAGATACCTTGTTGATGGTGAATAATTACCGTGACCGCGATCAGGATGCAAAAAGCGGAAAGAAAACAATCGTAGTACGCTGGGGAGCCAATGCAGGGCAACAATTATACTTATTTTTGGGATTGGCTGCCGCATGGCTTTGTTTATTGTTTATTCCGACCGGACACATTTGGGCTGCATTATTACCCCAAATTTATCTGTTACCTCACTTCATGGCATGGCAAAGAATGGTAAAAATCAACAGGGGAAAAGAATTAAACAGCATATTGGGAGAAACCTCCCGCAATATGCTGCTATTCGGCGTATTACTAGCATTCGGCCTTATCCTATAATCTTCCGGCAAGATCTTGCCAGAAGATATTTCCCAATAAAGCGCAACAAATCATTCCGCTTTCTCTATCAATACAGTGGCATAAGCGGAAATGCCCTCCTCCCTGCCCGTGAATCCCAGTTTCTCTGTAGTGGTAGCCTTTACGGAAACATCATCCACATCAATCCTCATCAAATGAGCAAGTACCAACTGCATTTCCGGAATCCGCGCTTTCAATTTAGGACGTTCAGCACAAATCGTTGCGTCCACATTACCTACTTTATATCCTTTTGCAGCAATCAGGTCCACCGTTTCAGCCAATAAAATCTTGCTATCAATATTCTTGAATTCACCCGCAGTATCAGGAAAATGATAACCTATATCACGCATATTGGCAGCTCCCAGCAAAGCGTCACAAATGGCATGAATCAACACATCGGCATCCGAGTGTCCCAATAGCCCCAATTCATGTTCAAATTTTATTCCTCCAAGCCATAGTTCACGACCGGTTACCAGTTGGTGCACATCAAATCCAAATCCTACTCTTATTTTCATCTTACATAAAAATCTAATAATTTCTCACCTTCCAAATACCCCTGCAAATGCTGTCCTATGCCGACTGGCCCTACTCCCACAGGAGTCCCCGTATAGAGCAAATCTCCAATCTTTAATGTAAAAAACCGACTAACGTATGCAATTATCTCATCCACCTTAAACAACATATCCGCAGTGTTGCCTCTCTGCACTGTTTTTCCATCTATATCCAAATGAAAGTTTAAATTCTGTATATCCTTAAATCTGTCTACCGGCACAAAATCACCTATAGCAGCCGAGCTATCAAACCCTTTACACAGCTCCCAAGGCTTACCTTCCTCCCCCAAAACCTGCCGCTGAAGGTCACGTGCCGTAAAATCTATTCCTACCGTCACCGCATCATAATACCGACTGGCAAAACGCGGAGCAATATTCTTTCCCAAACGATTAATACGTACTACCAATTCTGTCTCATAATCCACCTGCTGAGAAAAATCAGGAATAAAAAACGGCTTGCTGTCTTTCAGCAGAGCCGAATCCGGTTTCATAAAAATAACCGGTTCTTCCGGTAATTTTTCATCAGCATGTAACTCGTGGCAATGTGCAACGTAGTTCATTCCTACGGCTATAATCTTCATATTATTATTCTTGAATTACATTTAATCTGTTAAACATTACAGCCAGATGGGCATAAAGTGATGTATTCTGCACCACAATATTTTCCGGTACACGAATACGGAACGGTGTAAAGTTCCAAACAGCCTTAATGCCACCCGCTATCATTTTATCTGTTATCTCCTGTGCTATATTAATAGGCACAGTCAATACCCCGATATTCACATCACAGGATTTCATTTTTATCTCAAATTCATCCGAATGATAAATAGGAATTCCATTTATTTCCTTCCCGACCAATCCGGGATTAATATCAAACGCACCTACTATCTCTAATCCAAAATGATGCAGCCCCGAGTCGCGCAATAAAGCACCTCCCAAACTACCGACACCAAACAAAAAAGCTTTATGCATTTTGGTAAATCCCAAGAAACGCTCCAGCACCTCTATCAACGCATCAATCTCATACCCCACACGTGTACGGCCGGATATATTTACATAAGAAAGATCTTTCGCTATTTGGGAAGCATCTACATTGATTTGCTTGGATATTTGGGTAGAAGACACGTACGTTTCTCCCTGTTCTTTCATCAGTTTCACATTCGAAAGATACCACGGAAGTCTGCGCAAAGTCGGCTCAGGCACTTTATCCGAGAATTTATGCATACGTATATCCATCTTTTTCTTTAGGTATTATCATTAGGTAATTTGCAAAAGTACACTTTTATTTGTTACATTGACGGATAGAGTATAAAAAAAGTCTTATCTTTGAGTATTCATTTAAGCAAAATTCACATGAAAAATAACGATTGGAAAGAACGTCTGAATGTGGTTTATTCCACAAATCCTGATTTCAAGTATGAAAGCGTTGAAGAGGAAGCGGTTGAGACATTAGATAAAAAACAACAAAAACTCCGTGTCAATATAGAAAAAAAAGGACGGGGTGGCAAAACCGTGACATTAATCAACGGGTTCATCGGAACAGAAAATGACCTGAAAGAGTTGGGTAAATTATTGAAAAGCAAATGTGGAGTAGGCGGTTCAGTAAAAGACGGGGAGATCCTTATCCAAGGAGAGTTCAAGCAACGGGTCATCGAGTTATTGAAAGCTGAAGGATATACCCAGACCAAATAACCGGAAAAAAGAAAGGGACTGTTGTCACACAGTCCCCCATTCTATAATTGCGGAAAATCTTATTCAGCACGTAAAGTGAAACGTTTGAAAGCAACGATCTGCAATTCAGGATCAGCTTCCTTCAACACTTCTCTTACAGTCTTCTTACCATCCATGATATCCTCCTGGTTCAGCAAGCAAACTTCCTTCAAGAACTTACCCAGACGACCTTTAGCAATGTTTTCAATCATCTGTTGCGGCAAGTTGGCAGCTTTTTCAGCAGAAACAGTAGCAATGATTTCCTTAGCTTTGGCAATATCTTCGTCAGTAATCCAGCCCTTAGCCTTGTTACTTTCCATGTGCTCTTCGCTGTCTACATGTGCAGGGTTGATACCAGCCTTCTTCAAAGCAACTTCAACAGCCTTGTCTACTTGTTCTTTCTTAGTCTTATCAATAGCTACCTGTATTTCAGCTTCTTTTACAGATTCAGGAACACCGGCTTCATCAATTGCAATAGGATTCATAGCAGCAATCTGCATAGCAACTCCGTGAGCGGCAGCTTCAGCTTCCTTATTCATGGCAACAATAGTACAAAGCTGGTTATTTCCCTGGTGGTTATAAATAGAAGTATAAGCACCTTCAACCACATTGTAGCCATCCAATTCCATTTTTTCACCAGTGATACCACTACGGTCTGTTACTGCATCTTGTACAGTACCGTTACCCATAGGCAAAGCCTTTACTTCTTCCAAAGTCTTGCATCTGTTGGCAACAGCAGCATCCAGAATAGCTTGAGTCAACGCTACGAAATCAGCATTTTTAGCAACGAAGTCGGTTTCGCATTTCAAAGCGATGATAGCAGCAAATTCGCCATCCTTTTTTGCCAACACACAGCCTTCAGATGCTTCACGGTCAGAACGTTTTGCAGCAACAGCCTGTCCTTTTTTACGGATAATTTCCATTGCTTTATCGATATCGCCGTTTGCTTCAGTCAAGGCGTTCTTGCAATCCATCATACCAGCTCCACTAATCTTACGAAGCTTGGTTATTTCAGCCATAGTTACAGCCATAATATTCCTTTATTTTTTAATTGTTAGTAATATCTTTAAAACAGAATTGAGAATTGAAAATTGAGAACTAAGAAATAAATGCCATGCGGTTCTGTTATTTTTTAATGCTCAATTCTCAACTTTTAATTTTTCAATAGCACAATCATTTTTAAAGAGAAATCAAAGAACACCATTTTGGGATTCACATTCTGTCCTATATGTAATTGTGCTTCACTAAGTTCGTCCATTATGCCCATCACATTCCGCTCGTTGACAAACGGTGCGAAACGGGTGGAAAAATTTTGTTCTTCGGGATTCATATACACTAAATCACGTTGATGAAAGTTGTATATGAAGTTTTCTCGTATCATACGTTGGCAGTAGGCCAGAAAATTCTTCTGACGTTCACGCCCCATGGAGGCTACCGCATCGCTCCATTGTCTCATTTCGCGTATCTTCCGTTGATAGGAAAGGCGCATCAAATTTATAAAGAGTTCAAAGAACAGTTTGTTTTCCTCGCTCAGATGTATGGTTTCCAGTGCTTTCAGAAAATTGCCTTCTGAGCGGTGTGCTATATCGTCAGCATCTTCCGGTTGTAGTCCGTATTTGGTTTGCAATACTTTTGAGATCTCAGGTTCTTTGATCCCATGAATGTTAAATCGTTGGGTACGGCTTTGGATCGTTTGCAAAATGGCATCAGGCTCTTCGGATACTAATAAAAAGACAGTCATGGCAGGAGGCTCTTCCAGTAACTTCAGCAGTTTGTTGCTGCATTCCACGTTCATCTTTTCGGGAAGCCATATAATCATGATTTTGTAACCGCCTTGACTGGATTTCAAGCTGAGCTTTCGTACAATCTCATCGCTCTCTTTTACAAAGATTTGCGCCTGTTGGTTTTCTGCTCCCATCTCTTTCAGCCAATGGTTCAGATTAAAATATGGGTTCTGCAGGACAAAGTTGCGCCAGTCTGCTATGAAATCATCGCATACGGTATCCTTTCCGGCTTTTTTCTTGATAACAGGAAAAACGAAATGCAGGTCGGGATGTATCAGCTTATTGAATTTCACACAAGTGGGGCAAATTCCGCAGGCATCTTGTTCACCACGGTTTTCACAGCAGATGTAACGGGCATAAGCTATTGCCAAAGGTAACTTTCCTGTACCTTCGGGACCGCAAATCAGTTGTGCATGAGGGATTCTTCCTTCTTTTACCTCGGCTATGAGCCGCTGTTTTGCTTCCTCTTGTCCTATTACATCTTTAAATAACATTGCTTTTTATAGTCATTTATTTACTGTTTAATAAATTGCTTTTGCAACTTCCTTTACACTGTTCACGGCACTTACGGTATAGAAATGAATGCTGGGAACCCCACAGGCTATTAATTCACGGCACTGGTGTATGCACCATTCTATGCCAAGACTTTCCGCTTCTTCATCTGTTTGACATTTCATCGCTTCGCTTGCCAGTTCTTGCGGCAAGTCTATCTTGAACGTCTTAGGTATCATGTTCAGCTGAGATAATTTGCGGAAAGGCTTGATACCCGGAATAATAGGTACATTGATTCCTTCTTTTCTTACCCTTTCTACAAATTCGAAATATTTGCGGTTGTCATAGAACATCTGTGTCACAGCATATTCAGCTCCTGCTTCAATCTTTTTCTTCAGCCAATAAATATCTTGTTCCATATTGGGTGATTCCTCGTGTTTTTCAGGATAGCAGGCTACTCCATAACTGAACGGAGTTCCTGTTACCTTGATGGGGGAACCGTCTACAAATACGCCTTTATTGAAATCATTGATCTGCGCTTCCAGTTCTATGGCGTGGTTGTAACCGTTGTTTTCGGGTACGAAAGCTGATTCGTGCTTTGCCTTGTCACCACGCAGTACCAACAAGTCGGTGATGCCCAGGAATTGTAGATCTAACAATACATATTCTGTATCTTCGCGGGAAAAACCGCTGCACAGGATATGTGGCACTGTCGTTATATTGTATTTGTTCTGCAAAGCGGCGGCAACAGCAACTGTTCCGGGACGGCGGCGCTGGCGTGTACGTTGGTACAGCCCGTTTCCCAGCTCCTTGTACACATATTCGCTGCGGTGGGTTGTAATATTAATATATTTAGGGTCGAATTCGCGTAGCGTATCAACCGTTTTATACAGTTTTTCAATACCCGTTCCTTTCAGCGGAGGGAGAATTTCAAAAGAAAAAGCCGTATTGTCCGTGCTTTTTATTAAATCAACTACTCTCATCGTTCTGTCTCGTTCTCTTATGCCTTCTCGGGCGGAATTACATATTTGGGCAAAAATAAGAAAAATATCGTAGTTTATGGGGATGAAAAAGCGATTTATTTTATCTTTGTTCTATAATAAAGTGAAACATACGGAGAGAAAAGCGTTTCCTTGCAGCTAAGCCGTGGTTTTCCACACTTGTCAGGGATACCGTCCGTGATGGTGGAGTAACCTTTCTCCTGCTTACAGGCATTGCTCTCTTTGATGATGACCTGTCAAGCTTTACTGCATGGAGAATACTTGCGGATGGGATAAGCCCCGTCCTTGCAGGAGATGAAACAATCTGTAAACCTTTGTTTGGGGAAGTGGCAGAGGTTTATAGGAACGGACTGAACAGATTGGCGAACCAACCGACGAAGCGTTTCCATCCGGAGCGTTTTTTATATTCTTCCTTGGTAAACAGGGTACTGTCCAGCTTGTCATGCTCGAACATGGTGTTCAGTTCATGTGTGGTTTCTTTGTCAAAAATGAAAGCGTTGACCTCATAGTCATAGCGTAGGCTGCGGCTGTTCAGATTCGTACTTCCCACAGTGCAGAACAGGCTGTCCACCATCATGATCTTAGAGTGGTGGAACCCGCCATTGTACACATAAATCTTTGCTCCTTTCTTACGCAGCTTGTTTGCTGTATAGAACGCGGCATCGGGGGTAAAAGGAATATCCGATTTGCCCGGTATCATGATTTCTACTTCAACGCCTCGCTTCAACGCACGTTTTATGGCTTTTTTAATGCTTGGAATGGGAGTGAAATAGGGATTCACTATTTGTATTTTATCCTGTGCGGCATCAATGGACTTGATATAAGTCTGCCTCATCAGTCTGGGTTCTTTTTTCGGAATGCGGTCTACAATGGCTACATTCTTATTTCCCTTGAAAGTAGAATCGTTTCGTAGGGGATAGTATTGGCTTCCGCTTACGTGTTGTTTAGTGCTTTTGTTCCACATGGCCAGGAAGATGTCCTGCAATTCGTTTACGGCATTTCCCTCTATACGGATATGCATGTCACGCCAGTCGCCTATTTCCGGCAGACCCTTTATATAGTAATTGGCTATGTTCATGCCACCGGTATATCCTATTTTTCCGTCTATGACTACAATCTTGCGATGGTCTCTGTGCAGGGCATGATTGATATAGGGGAATTTGAAAGGGTCGAACTTGACAATTTCGATTCCTTTGTCACGGATTGCTTGTATGTGTTTCTTTTTCAATGGCTTGTTGTTTGACAAATTGCCGAAGGCATCAAACAAAGCTCTGACTTCCACTCCTTCTTTCACTTTTTCTCCCAATAAATCAAATAGTGCGTTCGCTATGGAATCGTTACGAAAATTGAAGTATTCTAAGTGGATATGATGTTTGGCATGCCGTATTTCTTCAAAGAGATCGATGAATTTGGCCCGACCGCTTTTTAATAATTTCAGTTTGCTGTTTTGGGTGATAGGAATGCCGGCATCCTTTAAGAAATTGATAACGGCAGAGTCGCTGGTATAGGTTGGCACCGTATCTGTCGCTGCTATATGGATGTTGGTAACTTCTTGTGACTGAGCTGTCTCTACAGTGAAAGATAAGATGAATAAAAGTATTAAATAAATATGTTTTTTTATATCAAACTTCATTGCTTTTTTTATTAAGGCTGCAAAGGTATTTATTATTCTAGGAATGAACAAGCCATCGGTATTATTTATGTTTAAAAGGGAGAAATAGAACAGTGTGGCCATTTGTTTGAACAGTTGGTAAATTGAGGTGGTAGAAATTTAATGAAGGCTGTTTTTATTGTTCCATTCATATCTTTTTTCAGGCTCGGTATAAACATCTGTAGTGTGTGTGAAAGAAGTTTGTCGGTCCGGTTTTTCTGCTGTTGTGACATTCAAGAGGAGGAGATACGGAAAAATAATAATCCGTCGGCGGGATTAAAA
>ENA-OPGG01000262-OPGG01000262.1-human-gut-metagenome-genome-assembly--contig:-NODE-262-length-7895-cov-1.729974_pt1 | contig 7895 bp, 10 predicted proteins | sample MGYA00241643_ERZ501583 | MGnify/ENA primary metagenome ERZ501583 (study PRJEB25962, sample SAMEA2042386) | human gut metagenome | biome: human gut; feature: human-associated habitat; material: faeces...
ATAGCATAGTTGTCTTGTTGTAAATATTAATACCTTCATAATATTAATCTCCATTTCTGGCATCTGCACGTATCGTATATATTAAAAAAAGCTTTAACGAAATAGACAATTTTTTTGATTGCTTTTCCATCTATTTGAGTTTCTAAGTTATAAAAATTATAATTGATTTTACTATTTAAATAATTTTTCACAACCGTTGTTATTCCTCCATTGTTTTTTAACGAAGGTGAAACTATAAGTATATTTTTCATAAGCATCTCCAAATTAGTTATTTATAAAATTTAATATTTCTTCTTTCACTTTGCTTTTTTTATTATTGTTTTTAAATTTTAATTCAAAATCACTAATGTCATTCAAACACTTTTTTAATTCTTCATAATCAGTTGCAGATAAAATGTACCCAAGTTCGAAATATTTTTTCGTTAATTCATATTGATGATTATCAACGTGTTCATTATATTTAGAATTTCTAGGTACTACAATAGTCTTTTTATGAAATCTTAAAGCATTACTAATTGAACCAACACCACCATGTGTAATTACAATATCACATTCATTAATTTTTTTAATGAAATCTTCATGAGAAAAAAATTTTACATAAGAAAAATTTTTGGGGCAATAGTCAGAATTCCCTATTTGTGCAATAACTTCTTCTTTAATAGTTTTCTCATCCAGCAAATCATCAATCATTTTTAAAAGTCTATTAAATTGAAACTTTTGAGTTCCTAATATAACCAAAATCATTCTAAAAAACCTCCAAATACATCTCCAGAGTATTTTGCCTTTGGATATTTTTTCACTAATTCAGGCCACTGTACTAAAAATAAATCAGCAAATTTATACATTTTTTTTCCTGTCATTGAAAGGTCATATACTCTAGCATATGATTCAATATAAATTATTTTTTTTCTAAAAAATTTAGCGATTTTGGAAATTGGATAAGCACAAAGTGCACCAGTAGTGATAACATAGTCAGGTCGTTCTTTTAAGAAGATAAACAATTCTTTCAAAAATAGAAAAATAAACTTTATGATAAAAAAATTTTCTTTTCTATTTATTTCTTTAACAAAATACTGCTTATCACAAAAATCAGTTTTAAAATTCGGAGTTTTCTCTGCAATTAGTGTTTTTTTAAAATCTTTAGCAACATCTTTAATTTTGTATAACTCACTGAAATGTCCACCAGAAGAAGAAACAAATAATATTTTTTTCATATTACTCAGCCCCTTTCCCAGATAATACAACACCAATAGTTAAAAAGATTAATTTAATATCATACCAAAAGCCTCTTTTATTTTGAATATAATCTAAATCATATTTAACTACTTCTTCAAAACTTGATGATGTTGATCTTGCTCTAACTTGCCATTCTCCAGTTAAACCTGCTGGCACTAAAAATCTTTGCTTCTGATACTCACTCATCTTTTCGTATTCTTCGACAAGACATGGACGACAACCTACAATTGAAATATCTCCTTTAAGAATATTAAATAATTGAGGAAGTTCATCAAGGGATGTTTTTCTTAAGAATTTACCAATTTTAGTAATTCTTGGGTCATCTTTCATTTTGAAGTATACGCCATCCTTCATTTCATTTTGATTCATTAAATCTTTTTTCATTTCTTCTGCATTAACAACCATACTTCTAAATTTATAGAATTTGAATTTTTTCCCGTTTTTACCTACTCTAATTGATGTATAAATACCTGGACCTTTAGATGTTAATTTCACTAAAAGCCATAAAATGATTAATAATGGGGATATTATAATAGTAGCAACAAACGAGACCACAATATCAAATAATCTTTTAAAGAAAGCGTAACATCTTCCGCCTCTAACCTTAATATGTACAAATTCTTCATTTATTATATTAGATTCTTGCAGGATTTCATTAGTATAAAATTGTTCTTGATTGATATTAATATTATTTGCCATATGCTAAAAGCCTCCCGAAGATAAAATATCAAATAAACGTTTTAAAAAAAGATAAAAAAAGTTGTTATTATTTGAATATTTTCATTTACAGAGCTACTATTATCCATACAAAATCACTATAACTCAAAAATTTTCATCCCTAATCATTTAAAAATACAGGTATATGATTAAATAATTTATCATAATACTTTCTACATTTTAAATGATACTTTATAAACCGTTTAGCCCCTTTAAAACTCACTAAACGGCATTTCGAATCGTGACAGTCAGAACAGACAAAATCACACATTCCATTTTTTAACAAATACTTACACTTTTTCGAGGTAAAAAGACCTCTTATACTTGATGAATTGATAGAAATTAATCCACCATACTCTCTTATTATAACATAATCTTCAACTTTTAGATAGTCATATCTTTCAATATGAGCAATTATAGGTATATAACCTGATGTAATAATTTCATATACAATACTTGGAATATCAAATTCTAAGGTTGTTGGAAATTCCAACAAGAAATAATTTGAATTATTCATTGTAAGAATTTTATTATCTTTTAAATCATTAATTATGTTATCATAATATAACACTTCAGCTCCAAGATATAAATCAACTTGTAAGCTTGATACTTTCTCTTTTAACTTAAAAAATATATTAATTATCTCTTCTTTGTTAAAAAAATCATCACGCTGATGCGGCGTACATACAATCTTAGTAACCCCATTTTTAATTTCCATTTTAATTAATTCAATTGATTCTTCAATTGAAGATGAACCATCATCAACTAAAGGAATTATATGGGTATGAATATCACACATTGTCATTATTATCACTATAATAATAATTATAACTATTCTTACTAAGCGGAATAAATGTAACATTTACACCTAAAATATTAGCTCCTGCTTTTTTAAGTAATGAATAAGAATCATAAACCATATTTCTTTTATATTTATTAATTCTTACATTATAAATGACTCCATCAGTCATTTTAGCAATAGCTTGTGCATCAGATGCTGCTAGAAGAGGTGGTGTGTCAATTAAAATATAATCATAGTTTAATTTAGCTTCTTGAAGTAAATCCTTCATACCTTCAGATTCAATTACAACCCCTGGATTTAATAATGATTGTCCTACAGTCATTACATCAACATTCATTTTAGTATGTTTAATAATTTCTTTGTAGGAATTATTACCATCAAGGTAATCAGTAATTCCACCTTTAATACTAAGTCCAAATAACTTATATACCTCAGGTCTTCTAAAGTCCATGTCTATGATTAAGACTTTCTTTTTATTCATTGCCATGACACAACCTAAATTGGCAACGGTAGTTGTTTTGAGTTCATCTTCTCCTGTTGATGTAACCATAATCGTTTTAGCATAAGAACTAAAGCTTAGATACTTTAGATTAGAAAATAATCGATTGTATGCCATTATCCTTGAAGTTCTTTCACTTAAATTTACAAGTGATTTGGTATCACTTAATCTATTTAAGTCATAAAGTGCACCAATGATATCACAAGAAAGTGATATCTTAACTTCATCTTTAGTTTTAAAACGATTAGACATAAACTCCTTAATAAATGCACAACCAATTCCTAAAGCTATTCCTAAAGCTATGAAAGCTGATAAATAAAGAAGCTTATTCGGAGAATCGTAAATACCAAGACTCGCTTCTGTCATAACAGAAACTGAGTCAAATAAAAGTTTTTGTAAGCTTTTATCAGTATTACATACATTTATTAAGCTTGTAGTAATCTCATTAGCATAAATTTGAGTTTTTAATGGATCAGTACCATTAATACTAATGGTTACTAAAAATGAGCTTGACTGATAAGATACATTTAAGTTCTTTTTTAAAGCTAATGCAAATTCAGTCTCTTTTCCTGATACTGCATATTTTTTCGCAACAGGAAGAATAACACTATCTTGAGAAGCTAGTTCTACAACGGTTTGAATCAATTTAAAAGAATTATTAATATCATCAGCCTTAGTAGAATCGCCACTTTCTGATACTGTAACAACAACTGTTGTTGAGGATTTATAATTTTCTTTAACAATAAAGAAAGTATAAATAAACCCTATAGTAGCAATTACTACAGTGATAATAGCTACCATTAATATATTTTTCTTTACTGCAGTTAATAAATCACCTAGTGTGACTGAACGTTCATTTTCTTCGTTCATTAATAAAATTGTTTCTCCAATCCTTATTTTATACTATCTTAACTGCTAAAGAGTATATAAAATACTCGTAATATAAGCCTAAAGCTTATGTTAGTATTTTATACTTATGATGTTATTTTGTCAATTAAAGCAAGGATATTTTAGACTTAATTTAGAAAAAAACTTGAAAATTTTATTATCATTTCCAAGTTTTAATTTAAGTATGTAATTAATGTTTTACATTTTGACAATTAATTGAAAAATTTGTCGTATTTTAATTATCTTATCTTTTTTTAATATATCTAAAAATGTTTTATTCCTTGCAAAAGCATCATCACATATTGTTTGTAAATCTATAACATGTATATGTGCATTGATATTGCCATAATATTTATAGTACATTTTTGATTCGCCATTTGTTGCAATAACATTCGAAAATCCTGAGTATTTAATGTTCGTAATAGAAACTCATCAATTGAGGTAATAATATATCCCCATACGACATTTACCTTTTCTCCCATAGCGTCTCGTAAAATTGAAATATCATCTGGTAATTCTGTGACTGCTTTCTTTTTTCTTCCTAGTTAGCATTTACTCCCGTTAATTCTATCATCACAACATCTTTTTATGTTAATGCTTTTTCAAAATTCATATCAATTTTTTTCTTTCTTGAATAGTCTTGATTTAAACATTTTAACCTAGTAAATATTTCATCATCAATATATTCTTCAAAATTAAGTCCTTTTCCATATTTTCCCATACTTTTCGTAATAATTTTAGATTTAATACATTCCTCAAGCATATCATCATATTGCTTCTTACTTTCTATTTTCAAACACGATATAATTCTTTCCGGAGAAATATATAGAAGTAACAATAATGATAAAATTAATTTATTTTTATTTTTTTTTATATTTTTAATCGAACTTTTTAAAATTCTTAAATACTCTTTGGAAAAATAAAATTCCTTACTTGGATAAGTAAAATTGTTATCATTTCTTTTTAAAAAAGGTAAAATATATCCAGATGATTGCCATAACAAACCTAATGTATTATTAGGTGTAAAATATGAAAATGCAATCAATTCCTCCGTATCATCAAACCCATATTTGTTTTTTACATTAGCATCATCACAAATCTCTTCATATAATTTTATTTGTTCTTGATTTAGTAATGAATGTTTGGTAATTAATTTAGCTTGTCTAATTTTATTAGCAAAAGAAAAACTAATATTAATTTTATCCAATTTTGGTAATGCACATTTAATATTTTCTATTGCATAATCGGTTATTAACATAGGCGCAACTATAATATTTTTTTTAATTTCAAGTTTAGAATTAATATCTGTCAGCATATTAACAATACTTTTACCACTTCCAGAAAAATCATCAATAACAACTATTGTTTCAGTCGTGGCAAACATAAATTTATCTCCCATTTTTTCATGGTAATTTTTATAAACACAATTATATTCTTTTGAAATTTTTTTTAGATAAGGAATCATTTTAAATGAATTATGTTGGTTACAATCCTTAAAAGGGAAAAAAAATACAATATCCTTATATTCGAAAACCAATTTTTCTAAAAAACTATCATAATTATGAAAGTTTATTAAGCATTTTTCATTATCATAAAAATCAAATCTTAGTAATAGTGTATCCAGCAAATCAGCTTCCTCTGTTGTAAACTGTGAAATATAATTTTGATAATCACTTTTCAAAATTTTTTGACAATTCGTATCATTTGACCATTTTGTAAAATCTATCATTGTCAATCTCCTAATATTACTTCATCAAATTTCAATTTATCTAGTTGATTTATATATTTTTTCCCTTTTTCGTGATCAATCATATTCACAAAACATGCCAACCCATATAAATGTTGTTTGTACGAATAACTATCATAATTGAGACCAAGATGTTTAATATGATTACTTACACCAAATAAATTTATATATCTAATAGCATTATCCAACTCCCTATAAATACATTTACTTGCTGTCGCCTTTGAGTTGACAACAATCCCTGTAACTATCATTTTTTGACCATTAACAAATCTATGGCATTTTTCTTCATTTAATTTAAAACTATATAATTCATCTGCATCATTTAAAATCTCAGAAATAACTTTTTTTATTTCAATGAATCTTTTTTCGGATATATATTCTTTAGATGATATTGTAATATCATCTGCATACCTAGAATAATTGAAATTATACTTTTTGCAATATCCTTCGATTCTTTTATCAATTTTAATGCATATTAAGTTTGATAAATATGGGCTTGTTGGCGCACCCTGTGGCAAACAAAATTGACTATTAACACATAAATAGCCCAAATACCTAGACACGTTGCTACCATAGCCAAAAAACCGAAATTGTCGTACTACCATATTTAATGTTATAGATGGAAAAAAATCTTTAATGTCAAATTTCATTAAAGTTTTAGCACCTATATGAGGGAGAGCATTTGTTAAAATTGATTTACCCCGTACAAAGCCATGACAACAATTTGTCATATTAAACTTTGACAATATATATTTATTTAATATTTGCTGTATGTCCTTTACTTTAGGATGTGGAATTTCTATTTTTCTCGTGCCATTACCATTTCTTTTAGGTAACTCAAATTCATAATATAAAAAAAAGTTTCTATTTCTAGAATATAAAAACTTTCTTTCATCTTCAGAATTAAAATTAATCATTGTTAATAATTGATTTACAGACTTTATAACAGGCAAATGATAATAATTCAACTTATTTTCATTGTAATTATCTGTATTCTTAATAATAATCCTCTTTACTTCTGACATAAATATCTATTTACTCCTTCATTTTAAAAAGTCTATATTTTGACACGAAGTGTCAAAATGCATTAAGACGAGCTTGCGAGCATATCAAGATCGCTACGCGAGCTTGATATAAAAGAATTTCCTTCTTCGACACAAGAACAGCCTGTGTCGCGTTTGTTCATATCTAATTAATATAATATGATAAACCTTCACTCTAAATAGATATTACAATTATAACACATTTTTTATAAGATAGCTAGATAAAATTCTCACTTATTCATTAAATATACATAAATTACTTGTAAAAATAAATTTTGTTATTAAAGATTGTGTGTAAATATTTTGAAATATATGTACTAATATTTTCACAAATTAACAATCAAGCTTATAATCAAAAATTTCATACATAATGTTGATTTATAGTTCTAAATTTATAAGTTTGATTCCAATAATCAACAACCATCCTTCTAATTGGAAATTTATCATTAACTATTTTAGTTAATAATTCTTCATATTTTTTTGAAACCTTATAACCAATATATAAACATGATATTTTACATGGTCTAATATTTTGTTTTGAAAAATATCTAACCTCTTTTTGAAATGACCAATCATTATTTTTGCATAACATCAATTTGTTTGCTATATCATAAACATCTTGTTCTTTTACTTCTTTTTTATTTAATATGCAATTTATCAAATAATATAATGGATCATAGTCAAATCTCGAACCATAAAAAACATCATGAAAAAATTTAGTTTCACTATCATTTATTTCATACTCTATGCATACACCATCAAACTGATTAGCATACATTGACCATAACACTTGATTATCAACATTTTTTGTAAAACAACATATCTTCATTTTATTTTGCTTTTCAATTAAATATAAAATAAATTTCTTAATTTTCTCAAAATTTTCTTTAGAAAATAATATTGTTGAAGCATTACTAATAGTAGCCGCCATCTCCAATTCTTCAGGACATGGTTCTAAATTTG
>ENA-OPGG01000266-OPGG01000266.1-human-gut-metagenome-genome-assembly--contig:-NODE-266-length-7798-cov-2.234664_pt1 | contig 7798 bp, 10 predicted proteins | sample MGYA00241643_ERZ501583 | MGnify/ENA primary metagenome ERZ501583 (study PRJEB25962, sample SAMEA2042386) | human gut metagenome | biome: human gut; feature: human-associated habitat; material: faeces...
CCTTGCCCCAACGGCCGTTACCGTCCAGAATAATCGCTACATGGTTCGGAATTTTCAAATTTTCTTCCATAATTTCAAACCTTCTTAAATCCTTAAACTGTCATGATTTCCTTGGCCTTGCTGTCGATCAGGGCGTCAATATCTTTTACATATTTGTCGGTAAGCTTCTGAAGCTCCTCCTCCAGACCCTTGATCTCGTCCTCAGACACTTCTGTCTTTGCCAGCTTCTTGAAAGCATCGTTACCGTCTCTTCTGATGTTACGGATGGCTACTTTGCCTTCTTCACCCTTCTTCTTTACTTCCTTGACCAAGTCTTTTCTGCGCTCCTCGGTAAGCTCCGGGAATACGAGACGGATCACGCTACCATCATTGGAAGGATTGATACCGATATCGGAGGTCATGATCGCTTTTTCGATCTCCTTGATCAGAGACTTCTCCCAGGGAGCGATCTGGATGATACGTGCCTCGGGAACAGTTACGTTACCTACCTGCTGAATAGGGGTGGGAGTTCCGTAGTAGTCTACTCTCAGTTTATCCAGTACGTGAGGGTTCGCACGTCCCGCACGAATGGCAGCGAAATCTGCCTCTAAAAATTCAAATGCCTTCTGCATTTTATCACTATATACCTGTACTCTTGCGTCCATAATTTCCTCTCTTCTGCGCTCTGCGCCTTTCTATTATTTTGATTTTATACAGTTACTTTCGTTCCGTTGAACTTACCCTTCAGGGTATTCACAATGCTGTTTTCCTCATTCAGGCCGAATACCCACATGGGCATCTTGTTATCTCTGGCCAGAATGGATGCGGTCATATCCACTACCTGAAGGTTCTTCGCAATGACTTCATCAATGGATACTTCATCGTATTTTTTCGCCGTAGGATCCTTAGCGGGATCTGCATTGTATACACCGTCGATTGCCTTTGCCAGCAGAATTACATCTGCCTCTACCTCAATGGCACGCAGGACAACTCCGGTATCGGTGGAAAAATAGGGATGTCCCGTACCACCTGCGAAGAACACTACCATGCCCTTTGCAAAATATTTGTTGGCTCTGTCCTTAGAGAACAGCTTGGTAAAGGAGCCGCACTCGAACGGAGTCAGGATATTGGTCATCATGCCTACCGAGCGGAAAATCTCCGAGACATAAATACAGTTCATGATCGTGGCCAACATACCGATCTGGTCAGCCTTTGTTCGGTCGATATTCTCACTGGAACGTCCTCTCCAGAAATTACCGCCGCCGATGACAATACCGACCTGGATGCCGTCATCTACCAGTTCCTTTACCTGCAGTGCCACCTTTCTGACGGTCTCCTCGTCGAATCCGGTCTTTTTCTCTCCTGCCAGTGCTTCACCACTGAGTTTCAGTAATATTCTCTTCATGATCGTATGCTCCTTATTTTGTTTTCTTTTTCTCAGGCTTATAATCGTCGAAGAAAGAAGTCGGGCTGACTTCCGCATAGCACTGTGAGCACATACCTTCGATCACCGCACCATTGTTGATCTGTACGGACTTAGACTTAATATTTCCCATTACGATAGCGGAAGAATCCAAAATGACAGGTCCCTGTACATCGATGTCACCTTTTACTGCACCTGCGATGGCTGCGCTGGTAGCGGTAATGTTGCCGATGCCAACAGTGCTTGCTCCGATCTTCACGGAGCCCTCGCTCATGATCTCGCCGTTGATCTTCGCGCCTTCTGCAAAAATCTCAGCTGCTTTGGAATTACCATTGATATATCCGGTAATGTTCAGTTTGCCCAGAATATCAATGTTTCCATTAATTGTGCCTACCAGATCCATAGATCCTTCGGAACTTACATCTCCGGTGATCACCATGCCGGCAGTAATAATTGCGTTTTCATCTGATGCGGTCTTTACGTCCATTCTCTTCTCTGCTCCTTTGTTTTCCTCTCTATGTTCCTGTTCCAGAACACTTCCTACGGTCATATCGTTCTGAAGCACATGATCCAGATCCAGCGCTGCTTCTTCCGCAGACTGTTCCGGTGTCTCTTCTGCTTCCTCCACAGGCTTTTCTTCTGCATTTGCCTGCGGGATCTCAATAGAATCCAGGTTCTTCAGCATCTCTTCCAACGCTGCATTATCCTTTGTTGCATCTGTGGGCTGCTCTGTCTGCACTTTTTCTGTCGTTTCCGGCATATTCTTAACCGGTTGCTCTTTAGTCTCTGCGACGTCTCCCTGATTCAGATCTTCTTCCGGCATCAGTTCATTCACCGCCTGTGACAGATCTTCCTTCAAATCTGAGAAAAATCCCATGATTATGTACCTCCGTTTATCTCTTGTTCTATTATAAATATTTTCTATAATATAATGCAATTCTCCGGTTCCCTGAACTTTCAAAATTGCAATTATTCCACATGATGTACCGGCCTGGTATTCTCCGTGATCGGCAAGATCACCGTATCCGGTCTGGCCAGAATATTTTCTATGATATCCGGTAATGCTTCCACCGTAGTCGGTTTCTCCGCAGAGTCATGCAGCAATATGATCGATGTATCTCTGGTATCGATATCCTCTGTACAATTCTCCAACAAGGTATCGATAGACAGATTCCTGCTTCCGCCATCTCCGGAGGACACATTCCAATCAAAATATTCCACGCCCTGACTGTCCAGATAATCAATAAATTCATGCATATCAATATTGCTGACCGTATTGGAGCTGCCCCCAGGGAAACGATAATAGACGCTTTCCACACCGGTCGCCTGATAGATGTCGTCTCTGATCCGTGCGAAATCTTCTGTGAAACTATCCAGCGATTCATAGAGTTCTTTATACTTGTGGCTGTAAGAATGCATTCCCAGGGTATGACCATCCTCCACCCTCCGCTTCAGAGCCATCCTTTCCCACCACAAAAAAAGTAGCTTTCACATGATACCGGTCCAAAATATCCAGTATCTCATCGGTATAAATACTGGGACCGTCATCAAATGTCAGATAAACCTTGTGAATCATCTCCTGTCCGGGATCACTCTCCGGCGTATGCTCCGACACTTCACCGGAAGTTACTTCTTCCTGTGTTTGGACACCTTGCTGTATTGCAGTCTCTGACTGTAGCTGCTGCAACAGGGTCTGCCGTTCCCGGTCCCTGGCATCCAGTTCCTCCAGGCGCTGTTCCAGATCCCGCAAAGTCCCATTGATCGCATGCAGTCTGCAGATCAGATAGACACAGCACAGGATGGGAATCAACAGTCCTACGATCACAATGCCTATGATCATCTTCTTCAACCGCTGTACTCTTCTCCGCCGATCATCCGGCGCTGTCTGTTGGAGTTCTCTTGCCATAAATATTTCTACGTCTCTCTTCCTATTTCGAAATCTTTCCTTCCATCAGACAAGACTTCTGTAACAGTATAGCATATTCCACTTTTTTGGGAAAGAGATTTATGTAAAACTTTAAAAGCCGCGGCGGATATTCCTATCCCCGCAGCTTTTACCTCTATATTTCGATATTCCGTAATGATATTCCCCTCTGTGAATGAGTATTTCCTGTATGCCCGGGTTTTCTACCCTATTTCCTGCATTTTTCGCTCCGGATAATGCCCCATAATGAAATGTTGGAAAAAGAGCGCCGGAAGGTGATGGCTTCGAAACCGATACCATATCTCCTCCGGTACATTATCGAACTGGCAGATCTGACCGTCACTTGCGAACTCCATCTCCAGCACCTGTCGTTGTGCATCGTACCCTGCGGATCTGATCATCGGATTAGCCAATATGTACCTTCTCATTGTCTTTTGTTCTCGCTTTCTGTTTCTGCTTTTGTCATCCCTGACAGAAATGTCCTTTACTATAATGCGTTCAGCTATATCTTTTCCCTGAAAGAGTTCCCCCTTTATACTTTCACGTTAAGATTTTGTCCCACCCACTATGACAATCGCAGATTATTTTATTTTTCCCTTCGTTTTACCCTTATGCAGGTCTTAGCATACTTTCTGAATACGTGTGCTGTATCCCCATGCCCTCTATTACGGCCTGCAGATAACGTTTTTTCTACTGTCCGCAGCCCATACAATATTTAGTTTTGATCCAGTGTAGCAATATAAAAGTTTCGTTTATGGATAGTTAGTAGGTAAACTTAAATGCTCCCGTGTCGTTCACAACTTCTTCGTAGCCGTCCACGTCTGCATAATGCGTGCAGATCACACGGTAGGTTCTGTCCTTGATGGCTTCAGGATATTTTAAATTTGCTCCAAAAATTGAGCAATCATAAGATTCTGTACCATCAGAGACAAGCACCGTTTTCCAACCATACCACATTTTCTGCTGCACCTTAATATCCTTTACACCTATAACAGATGCCGTACCTATACAAGACGTTGTAAAGGACATACATAACCCCTCGTCCATTTTAAAAGCCATAATAATTTCGCAATCAAACATCGTTGTTATAGGCTTCACATCCGAAATACTATATTCCGGACTCATGTTTGTTACTGTTACTTTCATAGTGGTATCCCCATTGAGATACGCTTCCTCTGCATGGGCTTCCTGTACCGGCACGCTAAAAGCAAAAATCAGTGCCAATACCAAAGCAACTATTTTTCCACTCTTTTGTTTTCTTTTTCTCACTCGTGTTTTCCTTTCCTTCATAAGATTTTTTGCTACACTTTTAGAGGCTCAAATTATCCCTCTATATAGTACATGTGATTTATTCTTCAAATCTTACAAAGAACTTTAACTTTTTTGAAAAGATTGAAAAGATTTGAAAAGTTTTTCAAAAAAGTCTTTAGAAAATTCTTAGAAAAAGTAAAAAAAAGAGATTGAGTTTTTCACCCAATCTCCTGTCACAGATTTCAATAATTATCTACTATTGCTTCTTGGTATTTGACTGCAATTTCCTTCAAAAATTCCCTATCATTTATTCCTGCAACTGCATATTTTTCATTTTCATAATAAAAATAAACGATATAGCTTTGATTTCCATTATCCTCCTGCTTGCTGAAAACCTCTAGACTGATACCATCATTTTCAAATTCTTCACAAAACACATAGCCTGGATAAGTTTCTCTCACACGTAATATTTCCCGTGGATAAATTTTAATTTCATACTGCAACATCTCAGCTTGCTCCTTATTTAAAATCACATATATCGTATCTGATTCATCCGTCTGAACTGTTTCTATTCGTTTCATGCGGTATCCACAATCATATAAATCCCTAATTCCAAGTGCTACCTTAACATACTTCTTATATATTTCCGGTACATCTTCTACACTATCATACTCTTTTCGAGCACAATTTTCCGATTCTTTATTGGATGATTCCGGTGAAGTTATCATCGTTGTTCCCTCTTCATTCTTATCCATCCACCAGAAGAACCCGCCATGCTTCTCGGCATTTACCGCCATCTGCCAGGAGCCTCCCAGCATGATCACAATCAATACAGCCGCTGCCACCGCAACAGCTCTGTGCTTCTGAAAATAATGCAATACCTTATGCTCTTTCTTTTTCTCCGTTTCATCTGCCTCTGCCAGAATTCTTTCCTCTTCTTCACGTTCTGCACAATATTTCCAAAAGTTATCCACCACTTCATCCGATGACAGTCTGTCTTTCTCCTCCTCAGGAGTCAGACTGTCCAGCAGTTTTAATAAATTCTGAACTTCATCTGCATCAAATTCTTCATCGGAAGCTTCCATTGTATACCAATCTAATCGTTTCTGAATCTCCTGAATCAGACTTTCATTGTCCTGTTTCTTCATTTCTGCTCTGTTCCCTTCTGTATCTCATTGTCCGGCTTCGACGCCTGATCTTTATCCCTCTCTATTATATGTGTCTCTTTTTTGTCATTTCTTACAGACATTTTTTGTTTTTTGTCGAATACCTTACCGTCATATATGATTTTTGCCACTTTTCCACGGAGCCTGTTGATTCGTACGCTCATGTTGTTCTCGGACGTATTCTCCAACTTTGCCATTTCCGGTATTTTAAACCCTCGTACAAAATACCGTGAAAAACGTTTCTTATCTTCTTTGTCCAGGTTATTCTCCAATACGATATCCAATTCTACTTTACCATATTGGTCCTTCGCCTCAATATGCTCATGCCCTTCTATAGGGATTTCACGTTGTAACTTTCTGGTCTTTTTATTAAAGTCCTGGATTTTGTATCTCGCCGTTTCAATCAGAAAACCTGTCTGATTGGGATGTTCCTTCAGCTGATCCCACTTTTTATAAGCAATATAAAGCGTCTCCTGTAATACATCCTGTGCCAGAGACTTATCCAGTATCCGGCATTTGATGAAGTCATATAAGATCGCCTGATTCTCACGAATCAATCTGGTAAACTCCTGATGGTCTGCTTCCATCTCTTCTGTCTTTTTCTTATGCATTTGTCATCGCTCCATTATGAGGTTTTATCTTCTCAAAATTTCTCTTATATAATTTACCATTCATTCCTATACTAAATATAGGCGTTTTTACGATTCGTTTAAAATTTCTATTTTGTATCTATATATTTAGCTTTTTATAAAATCACTGTCAATTATTTGTCGCCGACAAAATCCGCTAATATTTGTGCCGATTAAGTGTTGACAAACAAGGTCGCTTTTGTTAGAATAAACCACGGTGATTGCATAACAATCACGTGATGCTGCTGTGGCTCAGTCGGTAGAGCGTCGCATTGGTAGTGCGGAGGTCACGGGTCCGATTCCCGTCAGCAGCTCTTCTTTAAAAAGTATGATCTTAAAAGTTATAGGCTTTTAAGATCATTTTTTTATTTCTCTATTTAACATCTTCCAATAACTGATGAACGGAAATATCCAGCACTTCCGATATATCCAAAATCACTTCCAGTGAAAAAGGCTGGTCACAATTAGGTGCTTCGATTTTGGTAAGGTAACTAATGCTGATACAAACCATATCCGCCAATTGTTCCTGCGTAAGTCCTCTGAGCTTACGGTATTTTTTAATTGTCTGTCCTATGCTCTTATACTCTTTTGAATGTTTCTGATTCATTTTCACATCTCCTGTATCTACCCTTACAATTCTAATAGATAATGTGAAAACGGAATTTCAGTTATAATGAAAGTTTCAATGCATAAAAATATCGACTCCTTTCTCCGGATCACCGGATGAAAAGAGTCGATATGAATACTGTTTTATATTAATTGCGACGTAATATGAATTTTCCCACCAGATCATTCAATGAGAATGCCTGTGCGGATAATTCTTCACTGGTAGCCGAAGATTCTTCCGCCGATGCCGAATTCGACTGTACTACCTCGGATATCTGGTTCACTCCGACTTCTGCCTGTTCCATAGCCTGCGCCTGTGCCTTGGATTCCTCGCTGAGACGTTTCGCATCTGCAGCAATCTCCTTAACTCCTGTAACGATCTGTTCCAATGAGTCGGCTGCCGCTTCCGCTGCCATATTGCCGTTCTCAATCTCCTGCAACGATCCCTCGATCAGGCTTCTGGTATCTACCGCCGACTGTGCACTCTGCTCGGCCAGTTTACGGATCTGTTCTGCCACTACTGCAAATCCTCTGCCTGCATCTCCGGCTCTGGCTGCCTCAATCGCTGCATTCAGAGACAACAGGTTCGTCTGACTCGCAATATCTTCAATGTCAGCAATAATATTCTGTATCTTTTTAGATGTTTCATTGATCCGATCCATTTCTTCCATCAATGACTTCATCTGTGTATGACCTTCGTCTGCCTGCTTTGCGTAGTTCTCAGCCTTTTGTGTAGTCTTCTGAAGCTCACCGGCAGTACGTGTGACCGAATCTGTAATATTGGTGATCGTTGCTGTCAGTTCTTCCACGGAACCCGCCT
>ENA-OPGG01000272-OPGG01000272.1-human-gut-metagenome-genome-assembly--contig:-NODE-272-length-7745-cov-1.649155_pt1 | contig 7745 bp, 3 predicted proteins | sample MGYA00241643_ERZ501583 | MGnify/ENA primary metagenome ERZ501583 (study PRJEB25962, sample SAMEA2042386) | human gut metagenome | biome: human gut; feature: human-associated habitat; material: faeces...
TTTACAATATCTAAAACATTGAAATATGAAAATGGATTAATATATTTTAAAAATGTTATATTAAATGCTTGTGACAGAATATTTATAAATTCAAATATAAATATTGTAATAATAGAAGGAGCGATAAAGCTTCTTTTTTTATTGATGAAAAGTCCAATTAAAGTTCCAAAAAGTAAGAATACAAGTTCCAGTAAAAAAATAGAAGAATCAATATAAAACATAATTTTAAAATTATATTTTTCTTTTATTATGATAATAAAAATAAAAGCTACAATATGATAAATAAGAGTAGAAGCTAAAAGAAGAACAAAGCATGCAAGTATTTTTTGTTTAATAATGCTTACTTTATTAATTGGCTTTTTAAAATAGAAAGCATCAGCATCATCTTTTTTATCTTTTAAAATGCAAAAGAATCCTATAAAACTAGCAAATAGAGCGGCGATTATTAAAATAAAGTTTACTAATATAGCATAAAAATCATAAAAACTATAATTGCCATCAGTTTTAATTCCAAGTCCCTTAATTACAAATGATGGGAGGTTATTTATAAAGCTTAAAAAGTTATCCTGTTTGTAAAAAGCACATTTGTATGCGATAAGTCCTAAAACTAGAATTATAAACATTATAGCAGTAAAAATTACCGAGGTCTTAAGACTTCTTTTCAAATCAAATTTAAAAATCATATTAAACACCTAATTGATAAATATCTTGCGGATAAATTTTTAGGCTATTAAGCTTTATTTTATTTAGTTTTGTAAGCAATGAATTAATATTACCATCATATTTAAATGCTACATTATTATTTGTTATAATGATATCATAGGCTTCGATATCATTTAAAAAATCTTTTATTTCTATATTAGAATCATATTCAAATGAAACAGATATTTTATTTTTTTTATTCTTTTTAAATTCACTTAATCCTTCATTAGTAAGTAAATAAATATGATCTGCAATATCAAGCTCATCATATTTTAAATTAGTTAAAATAACTGAAAAACCATTATCTTTAAGCTTAGTAATACATTTTATAATTTTAGCTACGTTAATATTTGAAATATTACTAAAAGGATCTTCTAGGATTAAAACCTCTGGTTCAAAAAAAATCGAATCGATAAAATTAATGATTTTCTTTTCTTCATAGGATAAGACTTTTATTTTTAAGTCTTTATCTAAGTTAAAAAAATTAAGTAAAGCTTCAAAGTTATTATTATAATCACCTTGATAAAATTTAGCACTATATTTAAAGTATTCTTCAATTGTCATATGCTTAAATGATGGAAGAGAGCTTGGCATATAGCCTAAGAAATTTAAAATATACTCTCTTTGTTTTTCAAGCTTATGTTCATAATAGGAAACTCCGGTATTTTTAGATTTTAGCATTTTAAGAATTAAAGAATGAATAAGGCTACTATCAGGTGATAAAATAACTGTGATTTCATTTGCATAGGCCTTAAATGAAATTTCTTGATTAACTTTTCTTAGATGCTGCTTAGATACATTTACTGCGATTCGCTCCATAATAATCACCTTTGCTATATTATAGCAAAAACAAAAAAATTAAACAACATTATTAAAAGAATGCAAATTGTGGTAGAATATAGATAGTTTTGAAAATAGGTGATTTTATGAACGATAAAGAAAGAATGGAAGAATTAGTTAAAATTCTTGACAAGGCTAATAATGATTATTATGTTTTAGATGCTCCTACAATGGAGGATTATGAATATGATAAGCTTATGGTAGAACTTACTAAGCTTGAGGAGCTTCATCCTGAATACAAGGATCCAAATTCACCAACCTCAAGAGTTGGAGGAGAGGCTTTAAAAAAGTTTGAATCGGTTACACATGATGTACCAATGATGAGCTTGGCAGATGCTTTTAGCTATGATGAGCTTAGAGAATTTGATCAAAGAGTTCGTAAAATATGCCCCGATGCTTGTTATGTATGTGAGCTTAAAATTGATGGTCTTTCTGTATCATTAAAATACGAAAATGGACGTCTTCAAAGAGCTGCTACTAGAGGTAATGGTGTAAAGGGCGAAAATATTACAAGCAATGCTAAAACGATTAAGTCTATTCCATTAAGTTTAAATGTACCACTTACTGCTGAGGTAAGAGGTGAGATTTTTATGCCTAAAAAAAGCTTAATTAAGCTTAATTTAGAGCGTGAGGAAAATGAAGAGGAGCTATTTGCTAATTGTCGTAATGCTGCTGCGGGGTCTATTCGTCAGCTAGATCCTAAAGTGACTGCTAAAAGAAATCTTGATGTATTTCTTTATTATGCTACTTCTGGTGTTAATGTTAATAATCAATATGATGCATTATGTAAAATGAAAGAACTAGGTTTTAAGGTCAATCCAAATTTTAGGTTATGTAAAAATATTGATGAGGTAATTGCTTATATTGAACAAATGGGTCAAAAACGTGATCTACTTCCCTATGATATTGATGGTATTGTATTAAAGGTAAATGATTTTAAAGAGTATGATGAAATTGGTGTAACTGCTAAATATCCTAAATGGGCAATTGCCTATAAATTCCCACCTGTTGAGGTTCATACAAAGCTTAATGATATAATCTTTCAAGTAGGTAGAACCGGAAATATTACACCTGTAGCTTGCTTTAAGCCTGTATTAGTTCAAGGATCTGTTATTGCAAGAGCAACCCTTCATAATGAGGATTTTATTAAGGAAAGAGATATTCATATTAATGATACAATTGTAATTCGTAAGGCTGGAGATGTTATTCCGGAGGTTGTTAAAGCTATACCAGAAGAACGAGGTAAAGACGCAAAGCCTTTTTTGATGATTAAGGAATGTCCTTGTTGTCATATGCCTTTAGAGCGTAAGCCTGGTGAGGCTGATTATTATTGCGTTAATCCTTTATGTGATGAAAAAAGAATAAATAGTCTTATTCATTTTGCATCTAAGCCTGCCTATGATATTGATACATTAGGAGAAAAGCTTGTAAGAAGCTTATATGAAAACAAATTAATTCAAGATATTCCCGATATTTTTATGCTTAAGGACCATAGACTTGAGCTTGAGGCCCTAGAAAGAATGGGAAAGAAGAGTATTGATAAGCTATTAAATGCGATTGAAGAATCTAAGAAGCAGGATTTATCTCGTTTAATTTTTGGACTTGGCATTAGGCATTGTGGTGCTAAGGTTTCAAGAATCTTGGCTAATCATTATAAATCAATGGATGCGATTATAGAATCAGGATATGAAAATATGCGTCAAATTGATGATATAGGAGAGGTAATTGCTTCGGAAATTGATAGTTATTTTAAGAATGAAAGTAATATTAACCTTATTACTTGTCTTAAAGAATTAGGTCTTAAAATGACCGAAAATGTTCAGGAGATTAAAGAGTCTTATTTTACGGGTAAAAAGGTTGTTTTAACGGGTTCTTTAGCTCATTTTGAAAGAAGTGAGGCTAAAAAAATTATTGAGTCACTTGGTGGAAAAGCAGTAGATAGCGTTTCTAAAAATACAAATATTGTTATTGCCGGTGAGGCGGCTGGCTCTAAACTTTTAAAGGCTCGTGAGCTTGGCATTGAAATAATGGATGAGGACGCCTTTATAGCGATTATTGAGGACTCGAAGGAGTGATTTTATGGATAAATTAATAATAAAGGGTGCAAGAGAAAATAATTTAAAAAATATTTCCTTAGAATTACCTAAAAATAAACTTGTTGTTTTAACAGGACTTTCTGGAAGTGGAAAATCCTCACTTGCCTTTGATACAATTTTTAAAGAGGGTGAAAGACGCTTTATTGAATCATTATCACCATATGCTAGACAGTTTTTAGGTGGTAGTGAAAAGCCTGATGTTGATTCGATTGAGGGATTATCACCAGCTATTTCAATTGACCAAAAGTCAACTAGTAAAAATCCTCGTTCAACTGTTGGTACTGTTACAGAGGTTTATGATTTTTTAAGACTTTTATTTGCCAAAATTGGTGTACCATATTGTCCTAATCACCATATTCCTATTCAGGGTGATACTAAAGAGGAAATGGTAAAAAAGGTTTTAGCACTAAAAGAGGGCTCTAAGGTGTGGGTGATGGCACCAGTTATTATGCATTCTAAGGGTGAGCATAAGGCCGTTTTTGAAAAATATTTGCATGAAGGCTTTATTAGAGCGCGGGTTGATGGGGAAATTGTTTCTCTTGAAGATGAAATCAAGCTTGATAAAAATAAAGAGCATGATATTGATATTGTTGTATCTCGTTTTGTCATGAAAGATGGAATAAGAGATAGAGTTAGTGAAGCCTTAGAAATTGCCTTAAAATTCTCAGGTGGTTTTGTTAAAGTAATGTATGATGATAATGAATTATTCTTATCAGAGCATTATGCTTGTAAGGAATGTGGCTTTACAATGCCTAAAATTGAACCTAGATTATTTTCTTTCAATTCACCTTTAGGAGCTTGTCCGGAATGTAATGGCCTAGGACATCGTCTTGAGGTATCTGAGGATTTAGTCGTAGATCCTGATAAATCAATTGAGGATGGAGCGATTCTTCCTTATAAGAATCAGGAAAAGGATAATTTAACTAATGCCGAGCTTAAGCAAACATGTGAGCATTATAAAATTGATATGAAGGCTAAGTTTGTTGATTTACCTTTGAAGCAAAGAAAAATCGTTCTTTATGGCTCACCTGATAAAATTGATTTTAAGATGAAATCATCAAGTGGTCGTGTTCATGATAAGATTGATTATTATGAGGGTGTAATTACTAATTTCCGTCGTCGCTATCTTGAAACAAATTCTGATTGGATTAGAGATTGGATTGAAACCTACATGGTTGAATGCGAATGTCAAACCTGTCATGGAGCACGTTTAAATAAGGCAGTACTTTCTATTTTAATTGATGGTAAATCAATTGATGATTTATGTCAAATGTCTATTGAGGACTTATATAAATTCTTTGATACAATTAAACTTAGTAAAACTGATGAACAAATTGCACATCAGTGCATCAAGGAAATTAAGGATCGTCTTCATTTTTTGGAAAATGTTGGTCTTGAATATTTAACACTTGCACGTGGAGCAGATACATTATCAGGAGGCGAGGCTCAAAGAATTAGACTTGCAACTCAAATAGGCAGTAAACTTACTGGTGTTCTATACGTGTTAGATGAGCCAAGTATTGGACTTCATCAAAAAGATAATGAACGTTTAATTAATTCTTTAAAAGAAATGCGTGATTTAGGTAATTCACTAATTGTAGTAGAACATGATACCGATACTATGCTTGCATCAGATTATTTAATTGATGTTGGACCTGGAGCAGGTGAATATGGTGGACAAATAATGGCTGCAGGAACACCAGAAGAGGTTATGAAAAATCCAAATAGTTTAACAGGAAAATACCTAAGTGGAGAACTAAAAATAGAAATACCAGAAAAAAGAAGAAAAGGTAATGGCAAAAAAATAACTATCAAAGGTGCCAAAGAAAATAACTTGAAAAATGTAAATGTTGATATACCTCTTAATAAATTAGTTGTTGTAACTGGGGTATCAGGTTCAGGTAAATCATCACTTATTAACGAAGTTTTATATAAAAGACTGGCATCAGAAATTTACAAAAGTAAAGTTGTACCTGGAGAATGTAAAGAAATTAAAGGTTTAGAAAATATAGATAAAGTTATTCAAATAACTCAAGATGCCATAGGTAGAACTCCAAGGAGTAATCCTGCAACATATGTCGGAGTATTTGATGATATCAGAGACCTTTTTGCCCAAACTAAAGAAGCTAAAATGCGTGGATATGACAAAGGTCGTTTCTCATTTAATGTTAAAGGTGGAAGATGTGAAAACTGTTGGGGAGATGGAGTTAAAAAAATTGAAATGCACTTCCTAGCAGATGTATATGTTCCATGTGATGTTTGTAAAGGAAAAAGATATAATAGAGAAACATTAGAAATAAAATATAAAGGTAAAAATATCAGTGAAGTTTTAGACATGCGTGTCAGTGAAGCCATAGAATTCTTTGAAAATGTTCCAAAAATTTATAATAAATTAAAAGTAATGATGGATGTTGGACTTTCATATATTAAGTTAGGTCAATCAGCACCAACATTATCTGGAGGGGAAGCAGGTCGTGTAAAACTTGCTAAAGAACTTCAAAAAAAAGCAACGGGAAAATCAATATTTATTCTAGATGAGCCAACAACAGGGCTTCATTCAGATGATATCAAAAAACTTTTAGTAATATTAAACAGAATTGTTGATAATGGAGATACAGTTATTGTTATTGAACATAACTTAGATGTTATTAAAGTAGCAGATTATATCATAGATTTAGGTCCAGATGGTGGTAAATATGGTGGAGAAATAGTTGCAACAGGAACACCAGAAGAAGTTGCTAAAACAAAAGGCTCTTATACTGGAGAGTTTTTAGCAAAAATTTTAAAATAGCTTGACAAAGACGCAAGAATATTGTATACTAATATTGTATTAAATGAAAGCAATTTCATATAATATAAAAGAAACAATTTGTTTCATTAAAAAGTTGGAATACCCTTGCCACAGTAGGGAGTTAAAAAAGTAGCTAGGTTAACTTCCTAGCTTTTATTATAGGAGGTTTGAATGACTAAAGTATTAAAAATTTATTATCTTGATGAAAATTATATTAATTATTTAAGAAAGTTTGATACTAAGGTAGCATATAATAAAAATCAAACTAGACCATATATTGGAATAGTTTACACATTTAATGGATTTAATTATTTTGCACCATTGTCATCACCAAAACCCAAACATTTAAAAATGAGTGATAAGGCAATGGATATTTTTAAAATTGATAATGGAAATTTAGGGATAGTTAATATAAACAATATGATACCAACACCAATTGAATGTATAACAGAAGTGTTACCAACATTAAAAAATAAAAGCAAATATAAAATATTGGTAGAAAACCAAGCAATTTACATCAACAATAATAAAAATAAATTATTTAAGAAAGTAAAGTTTTTTAGAAATCAATATGACAATGGTCATTTACCTCAAAGAATAAAGGAAAGGTGTTGCAACTTCAATTTACTTGAAGAAAAATGCTTAAATTGTGGTATGTGTAAAAAAACTTGTAAAAGTATTAATAACATTGGTGCTGACTGTATAAATTGTGGACAATGTATTTTAACATGCCCAAGTGGAGCCTTAATACCCAAATTTGAATATAAAAAAGTTCTTAATTATATTAATGATACAGATATGTGTGTAGTAGCTTTTACTGCTCCCGCTGTAAGAGTAGCAATCGGTGATGAATTCGGTTTTCCAAGTGGGACATTTTTAGAAGGCAAAATGGTAAGTGCATTAAAGAAAATAGGTTTTGATTATTGTTTTGATACAACATTCGGTGCAGATTTAACAATCATGGAAGAAGCAAATGAACTTGTAGAAAGATTAAAACATAAAAAAACACCTCTTTTTACCAGTTGTTGTCCATCCTGGGTTTTATATATGGAAAAATTCCATCCTGAACAATTAGAAAACTTAAGTTCTTGCAAAAGCCCAATATCTATGCAATCAACAATGATAAAAACTTATTTTAGTGATATGTATGATATTCCAAAAGACAAAATAATAACTGTTGCCATAGCTCCTTGTGTTGCTAAGAAAACTGAAAAAATGTATCATCCTGAAACTGATTTTGTAATTACAACCCGTGAACTTGCTATGTTAATCCGTGAAACGAATATAAATTTTAATAGTTTAAAAGATGAAGAATA